>Ga0209226_10000815_pt1 | contig 15614 bp, 16 predicted proteins | sample BarGraNGADG00212_2_FD_184497 | JGI IMG/M metagenome (GOLD analysis project Ga0209226, IMG submission 184497) | Arctic peat soil microbial communities from Barrow, Alaska, USA - Barrow Graham LP Ref core NGADG0011-212 (SPAdes) (version 2) | ecosystem: Environmental > Terrestrial > Soil >...
GAAGAGCGTACTCTGTGAAGCCGTATTCTTTATTCATATTTTTGAATGCATCGGTTCTTTCTTCACTTTCCGGGAATACTATGATTCTCTGGAATTCTTTGGATTGTCTGATAAGGTTAAGTCTTTTCAGTGCTTCTCCAAGACATGCATTATAAAGATGCCTGCCTGCTTCTAAGCGTACCTGAATTTCGGATTCCTGTGCAGGTGTTGTTTTAAGCGGGAGTTCCAGTACGAAAGATGGAGTTTTACTCTTCATGGTATAATTGAAATCGAATATGGGCTTGCTTTGATATATTCATTATCCTAGCGGGGAGAAAGTATTATTATCTATGCAAAGGGGCAATTCATCTCCACGACTGAAGGCGGGAGGTTTCTTGCCCCTTTGAACCCGTTTTTGTAAGCTATTGCAAACGATTTTATATATTTATTTTTCACAAATCACTTAAGTGATTTGACGAACTCGTCGATTGGTATCGCTTTATATGTCGCTGTTTTGATGCTGCCACGTGATGCAATTTCAACAATTGCCTTAGTGATCGTAGTTTCATCATCCGCTTCCACGATGGTCAAAAAGTCAAAATTTCCTAAAACCGCATACTGATCCAGCACATTTACGCCCATGTCATTGAGCTCAGAATTGACTTCCTTCACTCTGCCAGGATTCTTCTTGAGAGTCTTAGCACCTTCATCTGTCATATTAGAGATTATGATATATCTTGCCATAATTTATACCTCCCATTCGCATCATAAGAATAGCACTAACCTTATTTTTGAGCAGTTGCTATTGAAGCAAAAAGAAAATTGTTAACCTGTTTTTATTTGGCACCATGCGCTTCATCTGTGTCAACCAATGCATCGTAACATATTGCCCCTGCATTCCAACAAAATTCTACTTTCATATTGTCGGTTGTCTGACTCTTGGTTTTACCATGCATTTCTTCTAACAATTCATCTATATTTAATAGATATCTTGCTCTTTCAAAGTATATCTCCCTTAGTGTATCTACATAATCTTCCATAGTTATCACTTACCTCCCGTTTTCCATTATATAATAGGCTTTCTTAAAGCATAAGACTTTCCTTGAGAGCCGGAGGATGTGTATATTTGTTTTATTTCCGTCTTCAGGTTGCTTTGTCCATAACCTCGTCAATATTATTCTGGCCTTCTGTTTCAACGCGTTTAGGACGGTAAGAGTTTTGTAAATTCCATACTGCTATGGCTGCATAAAACATATGTCAGGCAGTAGTTTGTCTTCGTCATATATTATATCTATTTCAACAAGATTAACAAAACCATAATTCTGACCCTTGTGGGCGAACAAGGAAATTATTGCCCTGCCAGGGGAAAGGAACAACATTTGAATCCATAATTACTGATAAGAAAAGAAAACTAAATTCAAAAGCCTACTTCCTGAAAGGTGCTTGTGGAAAAGTCAAGGGTAGAATTCATCCCTCTCCTGAAGGAATGATGTATTCTACCCCTTGAACCCTCCAAGCATCTATTTAGCTTTTGGCTGTGGTGCTTTACGACTTCTTAATTGCTCATTGAACTTTCTTAGTCTCTCTTTTTCTTCTTCATCAACTTTTGGTTTAGCGACCATTTTTTGCACCTCCGAATAGATTTATTATTTTCTAAACGTTAAGTCTTTCTGTGATTTCAGTTGTGTACTCACCTAAATTGCAGTTACATGCATACTTAAATAGAATATATGTTGTTCAGGATTTTAAGGGTAAGTTAGCCTGGGAGGATTAAAAACATTTGAGCTTATATATGTTGAAAGTTTCACGCACTGTTCTTAGAAGAAATGGGGCAGGCAATTGCTCCTTCTTGTTCGAATACACATGTTCAACAAAGATATCCCAGGCAGCCCGCTTCATGAAAATAATAAGCCGACAGATTCAATAACTAATATTTGAAATTTTATGTTTCAAAGTTAATAAGGGGTTATATTGACATTAAATAAGGTTCAGGGCATTTGACGAATTCAACTTACAGGTGGTCCCCTGAATTAATTCAATTTGTTCTTCTTTGAATTTCTCCAATAATTTCTCCAAAAATTCAGAGATTATTTCATCTTTTTTTTCAATTTCTCTTATCCAGATTCTTACGCTAAGTGTTGTTTTGGAATCTGATATATCCGAAATCAGGACTCTGGGCTCGAACATACTCATATCCAATTTATCTTTAAATAATATTCTAATGCTCGATAATTCAAATAATTTTGAGATAATATTTTTCTCTACTCTGGATACATTGGGAAGTATTTTTGGCTGTCCATGAGCAACTTCTTTAACGATATTTTTGACTTTTTCAAAATCGCAGGTATAAGGTATTGTTAATGGCACTGGAATTTCTACAAAACCTGATTTTGTATAGTTTATGATAACAGTAGATATCAAGAGAGAGTTCGGTACATAAAATAATTTACCATCTTTATTTCTTAAAACCGTGCGTGTTAGCTTAATATCAATTATATTACTTATCCCGGTATCACCAATTTCAACCCAGTCATCAAGCTGGATAGGTCTCACTACTGAAATCAATAATCCGGCTATGAAATTTTGGATTATTTGCTGTGCCCCGAAAGCAAGGGCAATACTAAAAATACCAAGGGATGCAATTAATGCATTCAAATCTAAATTAAGTACATAACGCACGCCGTAATAGAATCCTAGTGTATACAAGATATATTCTATAAATTTGGCTATTAGTTTTGAATCGCGCAATGAAAGCTTGTCGTCAAATAACCTCCTCATTAAAGCATATGATATATTACCTGCAACCACGGTGAGAAAGAAAATAAATATGAATATCAAAAAATTCACTAAGGTTACATTGCCAATTAAAATGTTATCTCCAGCCATCGGGTAGAATCTATTTTCTGTCTTTAAAAATGCTTCTGACATTCAATTGCCTATGTTCAGGTGCCATGGCTCTTTGGCCACTTCGACACGGATAATCTAAAGCGAAGCAGTGTAGGCAGTTGATGATGGGCTTTCAGAAGAAGCTTTTGAGATATGAGATTACCGGAATAACGAGTGGGGATATGAAGAACTCCTATGAAGACTTGCTCGGAGACATCTTAAGAAACTGATGAACTCACTCGTTTCAGAGATATCGCCGACTTCGGGGAAGAAGTGATCGATACATAATGATGGAAGACGACATAAGTGAGGTAGAATATGGATTGAACGGATGATGCATATTATGCGGATCCGTGTAAATCCCCGATCGTATATATTATTTTCCTGCCCCCACATTCTCGTTCTGATACACGCCTGAATACCCTTTCCCGACTTCCTCCCCAAGCCTGAAAAACAAGAGCTGAAGAACGCGAGCATCTTTCTTTATCCTGAAACCCATTTCATTATATACCACAAGAAGGCTCTCGCTTCTCCCGCTATACCCTGCATCCCAGACAGCGGTTTCAACGGTAACACCGCAGCGAAGCAGGCTTGAGCGCGGTTTTGCGATAGCAGCGATGTTTTTCGGGATGTTGACAATTTCATTGAACACTATCTTGTAACTGCCTTTTGGCAAATGCAGCCATCCATCTGTATCAAAATCAAGGTTCTTCGTTTGGGGGAGTTTTCTTTCGGAATTATCAAAAGCGATCGCCCCTGAATTTTCATGCGATTCCACACGCTGCATAGTCAATTCGACACCGTTTGGCTGTACCTGGATTTCAGGGTCAATCATTTGTTCGACAAGGGGTAGCTTTGCGTTTATAAGAGCGATTAATTCGTTATGCGATAACATGTGTGCAAAATTAGAGGGAGAATGCATAAACATTTGGTGTAAAGAAAGTAAGAAAAATGGTTGACAATTCGGCAAAAGTTGGGCTAATTTTTTGAGAGAAAATTTGAAACTTGAGAAGAAAATTTATATCGGATTGGGAAAAAATCACCACAGGAATTGAGTAATTCGAACCGCAATCGACAAAATAGTATAGTATATAGTAAAATATTTATGGTTTGCCGATTGATTTATCATATGTAGGGGTTCTGCTTAAAAAACAAATGAGTGGTTTTCTCTGAACAAATGGGGTGTTGGAAATGAGAACATATAATTTATATAAAGGAGGGCCTGCCCTCGGAATAGCTTTTGGAATTACCGTGCTTTTGTTATATCTTGCCTGTGTCGCCAGTGCCACAACTCTAACCGTGAACGCAAGTGGTGGCGCGATGTATACGAAGATTCAGGATGCGATAGATAATGCGACTGCTGGGGATACTATCGAAGTACATAGCGGTACATATTACGAGAACGTGAACGTGAACAAGCAGCTAATCCTGCGCGGCATCGGGATGCCTGTGGTGGATGCGGGGGGAAGCGGAAGCACGATCACGCTTGCTGCGGATGGGATTAGACTTGAAGGATTTACTGCAACCGGAGGTGGCATGTTTGAGGCAGGAATCCATGTCTTTTCAAGCAACAACACTCTCAGCGGCAACACTGCCAGCTCGAACACCGGAGCCAACGGCATTCTTCTTTCCTCTTCCAACAACAATACACTGAACGGCAACAATGCCTCGAACAACCATTATTTTGAACAGTACGCCACTGGCATAGTTCTGGAATCTTCTAGCAATAATACGCTCAGCGGCAACAATGCATCGAACAATGGCAACGGCATCTTGCTATATTATTCCAGCAACAACATGCTGAATGGCAACAATGTCACAAACATCTACTCTGGCATCTATCTGAGATATTCCTGCAACAACACACTCAGCGGCAACAAAGCCACGAACAACTTAGCAGGCATCGAACTGGAAGGATCCAGCAGCAATCTGATATATAACAATTTTTTTAATAACACTTATAATGTTCAGTTCAGCGACTCAACTACAAACAGATGGAACATTACCAAAAAATCAGGCACAAACATTATCGGCGGCGCTTTCCTTGGCGGCAACTTCTGGAGCGATTACGCAGGTAACGACACTGACGGAGATGGTTTGGGAGATACAATGCTTCCCTACACTTCCTCAGGCCGAATAGCAAATGGTGGCGATTTTCTGCCATTGACAATAATATCTCCACCGACCCCAGGCAGTATATCAGGATTCAAGATAAACGATACCAATGGCAATGGAAAATGGGATGCAGGTGAGAAAGGTATATCAAATTGGACTATCAGGCTGATTGGCATCAAGGGCTTAGGAAAAGATTCCAAAGTCATCAGAAAAGAGACTTTAACTGATGCTACAGGTTTCTACAAGTTCGATAATCTTCAAGAAGGTAGATATTTTATAATTGAGAAGCTCAAGAAAGGATTTGTGGCCACCAGTTCCCCTGTTAAGCGTATAAGGCTAGCCCAGGGTAAGAACTCCATGAACAACAATTTCACGAACAGGCCAGTCCGCAGTCGGGATAAAAAAGATGACAAAAGAGAGATTGACGACTATGAAGTCATAAACAGAGATATCGACAAGTATAAAGAAGATAAAAACTGGGACTGAAACTACCTTATAGTTGTAGAGATGAAGGGATAGATTGGGAATTTGTCCCAATTTTTATCTCTACTGTTTTAAAGTAGTCTATTTTGGCCAAAAAAAAATTAAAAAGTCCTATTATGACTGCAACCTAAAAATCTCCGTCATTAATGGATGTCCTGAAAAATCATCCAGAGCTATCGTAAATTCACAACCAGGATTTAATTTCATCAATTCGATCAGGTTTTCAAGCGCCACAGTTAATGATTCATGATCAGGAATGTCACTCACCTCAGCATTCAAAGGATATGTTTCCTTCAGTTCAACCGGGTATGGACCAAATGGCGGCTTAAAATCAAGCACCCAATCAAAATCGTCTTCGTTTTGAAGTCTTCGGTTCCTGATAAGTACTTTTCCTTTAATGTTTAAATTCTTCAGTTTGTTCTTATGTCTTAGAACCTCAGGACGAAGAGATGATTCAGGTCCGCTGTAAAAGAATGTTGCCCTTGATAAAGGCTGGAATTGCTCTATCCACTCTGAATGTTGTGACAGGGTATGCATCAGTCCTGATAATAATTTAGGATGGCCTCTGCTTCGATATTCCACAAGTTCCCAGAGATTTCCTTCATGGATCGCCTGTTTTACTTCCCGGATTTCCTCAAAAGTAACATAGAGGTTATGGCGGGCAAGCAATTCTTCCCTCATCTGGCTTTCCATCAATTCACGAACATTATGTGAACTGCATACAGGGCAGGAACAGGGAAGGTACTGGAGTTGTTCCAGGTGATAAGTACCCCGTACCGTCATGTATCTTCCGTCTTTGGCGTATAAAGCATACGATGCGGAATCAAAAAGATCACAGCCCAGAGCCACAGCCAGTGAGAACATCATGGGATGCCCAGCCCCGAAAAGATGCACGGGCGCGGCGGGAGAGAGTCCCTTTTTTGACGCAACGATAACATCCGCAAGATCAGAATACCGGTATGATTCCATAAGAGGAACGACTGCGCCCAGGGGATATACGTCAAAATCAAGCTGGCTCAATTCGCGCGCCGATCTCTCTCTCAATTCAGGAAATGTGGAACCCTGGACTGGCGCTGCAAGAAGCATGTCTTTTTTTAATCCCAGAGCCTCTTTTTCCCGCGCAAGCGTCTGTTCTAGTTCAGACTCAGCGCGCATCCATGATACATCAGGAGGCGTTGGTATATCAAGGGGCACCCCGATGTCTGAGCCGATATCCCGCTGGAATTCAACTATCTGTTTATTATTTATTTCCAGTTCCCCATAGATCGATAACTGGTATGAACCGGAGTCGGTCATTATGGGCCCATCAAAACCGATGAGTGAATGCAGTCCATCTCTCAGTGCGCGCTCCCTTAATTCTTTTTTGCGGTAAATAATATATGAATTTGTTATTATGGCCTGGGCGCCGAATTTTCGAAGTTCAGATGGTTTAATGGTCTGGATATTGGGATTAACAACCGGCATTATAGTTGGCGTCTCAATAACACCATGTTTAGTTTCAAGCCGTCCGATGCGACCGGCGCAGTCCTTATGAAGAATTTCAAAAATAGGGGGCATTATGTGCTAAGATTGGATTGGGGAGTATATTAGGGTAAGGTTTACGGGGGAGGATTTGATGGGGGTTTGGTGGGGTATGCCGTTACGCGAAATGTTGTAAAGTTCCCGTTACGGAGATTTTTATAGTTATCCCGTAACGGAATTATTCGTATACAATCCCGTAACGTTTTAATGCGCGTTATTTCTGTAGGAAAGACATTTCAATTGGAACTATACTTTCAGGTTGCATTTACTAAGAAGTGGCATTAAAGCTTCGAAAATGTGATCGCACACGGATGGCACAGAACGCGGATGTGCACGGATACGATTGTCTGTGAAAATCCGTCCGATCCGTGTAATCCGTGTTCTCGGTCGATACTTTTGTATTTCTCCATCAATGTTATCCCTGTCGAAATAGACTCCTGCTCTGGTTTTGATTCATGTCGGATGCTTCTAACCTCGGCGCGCATCGACTCGGTTGATTCCCGGCGCGTCACAAGAATGTATATGTTTATATAACGATGAATTAACATTTCACTATGGAAAATGGTACTAATCGTAAAAATATTAAACCAGGAGCAAGTGTAGGGATCGTTTTAAAGCAAGACCAGAGGAGCGGTAAAATAACCCGGGGTATTGTTAAGAGGATCTTAACCAGTTCTTTATATCACCCAAATGGAATAAAAGTTGAATTAATGGATGGCAAAGTCGGAAGAGTTAAGGTGATCCATTCATAAGCGCCCCTTTTTGCCAGTCATCGATTATCTTCATGGCAGCCCTTGATTCGTCAACCTCACCCTTCTTCTGGAGGAAGTTGCACTGTCTTCCTATGAGTATAAGCGCATCATAGGGATCCTGTCCCTCTATTGTTATTTTATAAAAGGATTCAAGGCCGGTTTTGTTCTCAGAGCACATTTTCTCAATTATTTTCAGTGCCACACCAATGGGGTCCTCAAGGTGTGATGCACTTTTCACTCCAAGAATGCCCTGCATATACTGATCGTTCTCGCCAAAGGGGATCACTCCCGGAGTATCGATAAACCTGATGCGCGAACCTGCCTTCACAATTTGTACCCCTTTCGTATGACCCGATATTGGGGACGTGGGGGCTGAGTGTCTCCCCGACACGGCATTGATTACCGAGGATTTTCCTGTGTTTGGATATCCAAGAGTCCCGACCAGTATATCACGTCCCTTTATGCTGGCATTTATAAGGATCATGTGCCTTAACATTGTTTTCCCGAATCCGTCCTTACAGGACACAAAGATCGTGGGTGCAATTTTTGATAGACGTGATTTTGTTTCCTCAAGTTTTTCCCTTGATACAAGATCGCATTTGTTGATAACTATTATTAACGGCTTCTTTGAACGCGCCACATCACGCTCTACATCCTGGTTTCGTGTCTCGTCCGGAAACCTGGCATCTATGATCTCAAGAAGGATATCTGCCTGTTTGATAACATCCTTTACCATTACTTTGTAGCTTGTCATTATATGTCATATAATGCATAAGGGGAAATAAGGAGTGCTATGAACATAAGGATTTTCTTGATTATGAAAACCGGTTTAATTCTAGAAAAAAATCCTAAAGGCATTCATATTTACTTTCTTAAACTATTTTCTGACCGGGTGGCGAGAGGAGATTCGCCACCATTGCTGAATTATTGAACACTTATTAACCTATCCAATAATTAAAATGTATTTAGAAGCATATAAAGGTGTCATTAAGATTTTTATGCTCAGTATAATTGTTATTATGATATGCTCATTTTAACTACCAAAAATCTTTAAATACTATGATACTAATGATTAGTATGAGCAGGCAATATTTTTAATGTAGCTCCCAATATATACACACCTATCCCAATGCCTGCTCTATCCAAATCATAAATCTTTTATTTTTAAAATAATTCGTCTTGAATAATACCAGGCTTTCCTGACTCCAATCAAAGCATATCCAGCGGACTTTTTATCTTTTTTATCTCCTCGTTTGAAACCTGGGTATAGATCTGCGTGGTCTGTAAATTCGAGTGCCCCAGAAGCTTCTGGATCTTGCGTATATCTACGCCGTTTTCAAGAAGATGCGTTGCGAAAGAATGCCGAAGCGTATGCACATGCACGGATTTATCGATGCCTGCGCGCTCGGCTGAGACTTTGATCGCATGCTGGATACCGCTTGCTGACATTTTCCTGCCATTTATCGAAAAAATATAACCTTTTCCTCCTGCATTTTTTTTTTCGATGTAATCGAGAAGATCCTTCTTGAATATTTCAGAGACTATAAATATCCTGTCCTTTGCTCCTTTTCCAAGCCGCACCCAGCCTGTCCCGTCATTGAGGTCAAGGTTTGAGTATTGAAGGTTGATGCATTCCGAAAGCCGCAAACCTGTGGAGTAAAGGAGTTCAATTAAGAGCCGGTGCTTTATGTTTTCAGTATTATCAATAAGGTCTTTTATCTCCTTTCGTGTCAGCACCACAGGCAACTTTTTTGATGCTTTTGGCGTTTTTATCAAGGACATGTTTTTGCCGAGCATATCTGTGTAGAAAAATTTTAGTGATGCTTTTATGAGCGCGACCGAGGAATTAGATAGCAAATCGTCTGAGATCTTGGAGGCGAGGAACTCCTTTACATCATCGTCCGTTATCTCTTCAGGATCCTTGTTAATAAATTCAAGAAACTTGCGATTATAGAAAAGATACATCCTTGATGTTTGTTTTGAAAAGCCACGGAGTTTTAACTCAGTCTCAAGCTTTTTCAATTCTGGTGGAACTTCAACAGGCATAACAGTTTATTTTTATGTATTTAAAGTATATAAAAACTACGTCTAATTTTCCGAGGTCGCTGAAAAAGAATCAGAGCACCTGGGAAAAAAATCGATTTTGTGTAGAAAAAAAAACTTTAATATTACAGTTGCCGATATGTATTTATGTGATTTAGGCATATAGATTCTTGCTTAGAAAAGGAACAATATGGCTGCTATTCCATTAATCGAAACAGAAACAAAACAAATATGTCCGGTATGTGGAAAAGAACATTCAGGTAAATTTGATCATAAAATAAATGGGGAAACTCATAAGGGGGTTTGTTTTTCTTGCATAAAGAAAGAGAGGTTTAAAATATATAAAAACAATCCCGGAAACAAAGAAAGAGAAAAAGAACGACAAAAAAAATATTTAGACGATCCCAAAAAAATGGAAAAACACAAAGAAGCAATGAAAAAATATCATGAAATGACTCGACCAGACCGCATAAAAAGGGGGTCGATTCTTCGTGGATTGGAGGCAGAAGTTTTTATAAATCAACCATTCTCCTGGATCGGAAGCTCATCATATCGATAAAAAAACTGTTGTTTATATCCCTAACTGGCTTCATTCTTCGTTACCCCATCAACATAAAAAACCTGAAACTATGGTTATAATCAATAAGTGGTCTGACCGATGGGTTCAGTTAGAAGAAGTTTACAAAGATGAAACGCTAAAAACGAAATTATTAAAATTTTATGAGATGTTCTTAGAATGATTTAATCTAAAAAAACTACGTATAATGTAGGTTATACGTACTTTATGGACAAAATGCTGTATTTGGTGGGATAAATCATAGGTTTTTCATGATTTTGCACCAACTTTCATCAAAAATAGATTGTTTCAACTGATTTAAAAATTTCTGTTCTCACATGAAAAATGACTTTTTCTCTCTGAAATCTTGTTTTGTGATTTCCAGGGTATGAAATGTAAGACTCAATATAGAACTATCGCCATAAATTAAAATAAGAGCTTTGAATAAAAATAACTATTAATTTCCGTTACGTGAATTATTTATAATAATTGCGTAACGGATTTAAATAGGTTAAATACCGTTACGGGAAATTGTTGAATATATCGCGTAACGGATTTGAATCTGAAAAATACCGTAACGGGAATAATATGGGAATTTGCCGTAACGGAAATATAGGGGAGAAAATCCGTAACGGAGTTTAATGCATCAAATACCGTTACGGGACTATCTTGATTTAATTGCGTAACGGATTTTAAGTAAAGAATTACCGTAACGGAAATTTCCTAAAAAAACTACCGTAACGGGAATATAGGGAAGGAATCACGTAACGGAATTTACTAATAAAAATACCGTTATGGGATTATAAGCCAACTACATTCAATTTCCCAAATTATTTTTTTTGTCTGATGATTTCTCTTTTGACCTAATTGACTTGTGTATTTACAATTTTCGTATCTACTGTTTTTCCATTTAATAATATATATACAGTTATAGTATATTTCCCTGAGGGTCTTACCCCGCTTACTTTTTCGGGGATCGTCATCTGTATAGGGATCTCATAGTTCTCGCCCGGTTTTATATCTGCATTATACTGATCCGAATATTCTCTTTTCGCCTTATCTCCCATCCATGCAAAATCATTATTTACCGCAACTGTCTTTGTCCCGAATCCTGTGATAACCTCTGATCCTGTGTTTATAAGAATGATTTTTGCCTTAACCTCACTTCCCGCCATATAGCTTGGGGCAATTTCAATCCTGGATATTTTCAATTCGCTTGTTTCCTTGATATTAAAAGTTCCTGATACTACAGTGACCCCACGATATTGCGCCTTCCATGTGTGGTTTCCTGAATAAAGAGCTTTTGTTGATACTGCACCGCACGGATTTACTTCTGAGGATGGTAATGAATCGACATAAACGATCACTTCTTTTACCCCCATATTTTTTCCTTTGAACATGGTCTGGAATCCCCACTGGTTTTTTGATGCTGCATATTCGCGAAGAGTTACACCATCAATTGAATCTATGACAATAATAGATTTTTTTGCAGAAATTGTCTGGTTATTGAAAGTAACATTCAGTAATACAGAGTTCTCGCCGATCTCAAATTTTTTTGACAGCTTCTGGCCTGTTCCGATATTGATATCGCCCAATTTCCATTCAAATGATGGTTTATCTATGTTCTTGACCGATGCTTCCAGTACCTCTTCTGTATCTTTCCATAGAACCCTGTCACAACCGATGGAAACAGATGGTACTACTGGTTTTACGAGTATTTCCTGCTTTTTGAAAATACCCTGACTAAGGATTAATACAAGAATTATAGCTGCCAGAATAAACAATATATATTGTTTTTTAATTTTTGGTTTCGGTATTTTAAAAATATTATATTTCTCCTTAAGTTCTATATTTTATACGGATAAGTTTTTAAGAAGAATAAATATTATCCCCCTATATACTTTTATGATTGCCACCTTCCAAGATCCATCTGCAAACCCCTGTTGTTCATCACCCCATCCAGCCGTTCTTTCGTATACCCGAAAGGCAGAAGTATGCTTTCAGCAGCCCGAAGCAGGAACTCGTTATACTTGCTCCTGTCATACCCTGTATCCTCATCCACAAGCTCTGCGATCTTGACGCGCTTCATGTAACTTTTAGAGGCGCTGTCAGTGATAACGTATCTGATGCTCTGTCCTGGCTGGATCGTAATTCCAACTTTTTGAAACTGTCTCATCGCCGCCGTATTATTGTTTGACTGCCGGTAATCCTGGAGGCTGTGGGATATGCGGGCGGTAAATATCATATCTTCTATCCTGCACTCACCTGCAAACACCTTCCTGGAATATTCGCGAAGTACCTTGAGAGCATCGGGTATCGCGCGGAAAAATCCCGCAGCATCATCTGCCTTCGCAAGGCATGAAAGCATCTCCTCCTGCATTCGATTTATCAGCGCAGGTGTGTCGCTTCGCCTCATCTCGATGCCGCGCACTTTTAGTTTACCGTTACTCATCACGCCATAATATCGGTTCAGCGCGCCACTGCCGTTTGACCGGTTCGGCAAAAAAACGATCCATTTGAATATTCCTTTATGCTCAAGCGTGATCCCGATGCGTTCACTGGCACGCCGGCAAAGCTCGGACGGATCTTTTCCCTTCACCCACAGGCTGTCCACTATCCCGTGAAGGATCTCAAATCCACTCTCCTCTGCAAGGTCAATAGTTTGCAGAAGTATCTCTCTTCCGTATGCCGTTATCGATTCATGGCATTCGATCCTGCCGAATCGCGCTTTGTTGTAACCCATGTAACCGAAGCTTGTAACAAGCAGCCATTTGAGCAGGTTCTGCTTTTTCTCATATTCTTCTGCCTTCCCGGGTTGCTCTATAATTCTTTTCTTGTATGCCATGCGCCTCTCAATGAGGGGTTTTATCACCCTGGGTATGAGCCCGAGCTGTTTTTCACAGATGTTGTATCCTGTAAAGGGCACCCGGTTTTTCGATTCAGTGCAGCAAGGACACAGTACGGTCTCAGGCGATATATTGTGGTTTACCATGATATTCGGGAAAAGGGAGGCAAAATCAAGCTCTGCGGCATTCTCGTGCAACCCGACACGCGGTTCTATCACAAGCGCGCCCCTGTCGGCCACCAGCAATTCAAGCGCTGTCTTCCAGTTCTCGGCAATGTTGCGCTTCCACGGGACAAGCACACCATCAAGCAGCGCCTGGTTTACCTGCATTGAATTTACAGCGCTTCCGGGGCTAAGACGTGACAATTCCTGCATCGGTATCCCGGTAATGCGTGAAAGGTCGATAAGTCCCGAAAGTCCACCCTCCCTGAACATGAACGATGCGCGGTCAAGATGCAGCCTTCCTGAAAATATATGCCCATGCGGTTTGTAAAGTATTCTGCCGTAGCTGAAATATGACCTCTCCTTTCCTGGTGCAATGTTTTTTGAGCGACCGGGCGCAAATGAAATACCCAAGTGACCTGCCCTTCGGTACAGGTATGGGATGTCGAAGCTGTCACCGCCGTTGGTTATGATAATATCAGGATCTTCTTTTGAAACAAGCTGTGAGAGTTCGCACATCATGTCGTTCTCATCTCCCTGTATTATGGTTTCACCCAGCGTGATGCTTCCGATCGGTTCATCCATTGTTATTATCCCGCGCTGTTTTTGCGGTTTTACACAAAGCTCCATGACCTTCAGGTCTGGTATTTCATAATCCAGCAAATACCTGTCATCAGCTTCCATATTTGCCATCGGGAAAATGCCCTTCCCAAGCATATACTGCCTCGCAGGGTCAAGGTCAATATTATATAGCATGCAGCCGCGCTCTTCAAGCATTCCGGCTATTTCGTAGATCATCTGCGTGCTCTTCAGTTTGATCTTGATCAGCGGAACAACTGCGCCTGAAAGATGCGTTCTTTTGTTTTCAAAGACGGCTGAAACGACTCCGGGAAGGGTTGATATAAGGGATCTCAGTTCGGGATTACCTGTGGTATAAATCTCGGGATAGTAGGTCTCACTTACAGGCAGGCATCTGTCATTGTTTTTTATCCAGCATGTTATCTGGCTGTCCTCCCTGTTGTACTGCACGTCCAGAAGATACATTTTGAGCCTCCTTCATGCGGTTGATCTCTTTTTGCTGCTCGATAAGTATCGAAATGAACATCGATTCCATGGGGTCAAGCATAGGGGCGACGGTTGATGATGATGCGTGTTTTCTGGCCATGTTCATTATGCTGTCAAATGCATTCCTGTCTTCCCCTCGAAGCGCCCTTCGAAATACAGCAAGTCCAAGAACGATACTCTCAAGAAGCACCCTGAAGCTTGGCACAGTCCTTCCCATGTATCTCACCTTCCATGTAGTCATTAAACCTTGTCTGTCCGGGTGGGACGTTAACATGCTCGAACAAATTATCGCCATCCCGCACTTTTACATGGTCTTTTTTCTCATCGATCCTGATAACCCTGTCAGCGTTCCCTGCGACCAGCAGGTCTCCCCACCACATGCCGCCAAAGCTTGTTACTACGGTAATAGTATTGAATGACTGTGTGACTTCTTTCAGGCTTTTAAGAATGGAGCCGAATAGCCTTTTCCCATCCTGCGTTGAAAAAAGATTGGACAGATATAAAACTGCCACAAGCTGTGGATCCCACCGGTTAACTGCTTCATGCAATCCGCTTATGATCGCATCCATCTGGTATTCGGTAAATGCACGGGCGACATGGATACGCGAAAGCGCGCTTTTTGGTTCAAAACCCATGAATTTCACGGCTCTTGAAATGGCATAAGGATTGAAGCTGTTCGCTCCGTCCACAACTATGACATCATGTCCGGTGACAACTGACCGGGCGCAGAGGCTAAACAGCGTATCGGGAACAAGCGCTGATGTCCCCTCGATGACGGTGATGCAGGATGGTTTGAAGCCCGAAGGGTCAATACAGCCGCTTATCAAAGGGTTTATTTTTCTGGATAATGTGTGCATATTATTCACCATGTGAGAATTAGAAGTCTGTTTTAAAGGTATAATAGGCAGAGCAAAGAGTGGGGTGAAAGTGACTTTATTGCGTAACGGGATTATTTTTGGGAAAAGCCGTAACGGGATGTGGGGCATAGTTTTCCGCTAATTATATGAAAATCAACCTTGAAGTTATGCGTAAAATAAACAGTATAAGGACGCGGCGCGATTCAGTGCGTACACGAATTACTACCTGATTATTGTACTGTCTTGTATCAACACATCCTTGAATCTAGCAAGTTTTTCACTGAGAACTTTGTTCTGTTCAAGTGCAAGTTGTTCAATGGCATGAATGACACATACTTTTAGAAATTCCA
>Ga0209226_10000817_pt1 | contig 15588 bp, 13 predicted proteins | sample BarGraNGADG00212_2_FD_184497 | JGI IMG/M metagenome (GOLD analysis project Ga0209226, IMG submission 184497) | Arctic peat soil microbial communities from Barrow, Alaska, USA - Barrow Graham LP Ref core NGADG0011-212 (SPAdes) (version 2) | ecosystem: Environmental > Terrestrial > Soil >...
CTGACCGTCATCCTGGGGTCGAGCACCGCCAGCCTGGGCAGGAGGTCCCCGCCCAGGTACATGAGCTTCCTTCCGCGCGCCTCGTCGGTGATCATCGCCACATGCGTCGACTCGGAGCCCGTCCCGGCGGTTGTCGGTATCGCGACGTGGGGCAGCAGGGGGGCGGATGAGAAGTACTCGTTCCACTCGTAATCGAGGAGGTCCCCGCCCTCGCATAGCAGTATGAGGGTAGCCTTGGCGGTGTCGATGGAGCTTCCGCCGCCGATCGAGACCAGCCCGTCGACCTCGAGCTCCCTGGCCATGCCCATGCATTTCTCGACGGTGCCGACCCCGGGGTCGGCCGGCACCTCGCTGAAGACACCGGCAACCCGCGCTTCGCCGCTCTCGATGCCCTCCGCCACCGGGTCGACAAGGCCCGCGCCACGCACGCCCTCGTCGGTGACTATGAGTATCCTCCGGGCACCGATCCTGTCTATCCGCTTGCCGAGCTTCGCCGCGGAGCCGTCGACGCACACCACGCGCCCGGGCATCTTGAATTCGAAGAAGTACATCTCCAGACCTCCCGTCGGCGTACGAATCTAACACATTTGCGCCGCGTTTTGCAGCAGTCGTGGCGGGGGTGGTCGACCGACAAAGGCAGGAGAAGGGATGCGCCGAAACGAAAGACCATTCGAACCTGTAGTAAGTGTCACCACGTGCCAGGAGGTGCGGACGATGGGCATATTCCAGACGATATCCGGCGTGACCGAGCAGGTCTCGGGGCTTCTCCAGAGTACCCGTGGTCTTATCGACAAGTCCCAGGGGAAGGGCTTTGGCGAGGGCTTCAAGGGCATGGTCCAGTCGGCTCTCGACCTCAACATAGAGGGGCTCATGGCGGAATTGGACATGCGCGTCGGCACGGGCATAATGCGTCTCACTATCGCGGGCGACAGCGGCGGAGTGGAGACGGCCGCGCGCTTCCGTAGCCACGCGGCGAAGCGCCTCGACGAGCTGCTGGAGATGCGGGAGATCGTCAACAGGTTCATCTCGACAGACATCACGCAGATCAGGGAAGCCACGGCGGCTATGGAGGTGTTCCTCGACAGCAGGGAGCCGGAGGTGGAGTGCTCCGCTCGAGAGGAAGCTCTCAAAGAAAGAATACGGGAGCTCCAGGAGATGAACAGGAAGATGGCGGCGTTCCTCGAAAGCGAGGCGGAATCCCTCGAAGAGGATAGGAGCCGCAAGGCGGAACCCGAGGTGGGACCCGCCGAGCCGCCGGCCCGGGCCACCGCACCACCTATCACCCGGATAACCATCGGCAACGACCGGCACACCAGGCGATAAGCGGGAGGTGGGTGCGTGGATGAGCGCGGGGTGGGGAGAAGCGAGCTCGAGGAGATGGTCGCTTCATCAGACTACGGAACGGCCTTCGTCGCTCCGACCGTCACTAGGGACGGGTTCCTCTGGTCCTTCATCATCCACGACAGGGACGAGGTCATCGCCTCGATCGATGGCGTGACCTCGAAGCCGGGATCCGAGGGCGACGGGGTGGAGGCCATGTGCACGCTCATCACGGTCGGCCTGGACGATTCGCGCGTGCCCGTCGTGGCATTCCTCTTCAAATTCGAAACTGCCCCGCCCGAGGTGTACTCGTGCTTCATGAACCCTTCCGAGGAGTACGTAATCGCGCTGCTGGAGAGCTTCACCCACCAGGAGAGACTGTTCATCGATCTCTTCGGTGACGAGTTGCACGCAAGGGTGGATCGCGAAAACTCGTTCGGGGACGGCATCAGGGAGATCGTCGAATGCCTGGCGGAAGTCGAGCCGAACACCGATGACGAATTCATTAAGGCCGTCGAGAGGCTGCTTTCCAGAAAGCGCGACCCGCTGACCATCTGGAACGACCTGGACCACGACAGCCCGGGAACGGGCGGCGGATCCTGACCGCCGGAACCCTGCGGCCGGAAATAATCAAGTTATGACCGGGGGACAATGTCCTACTGCGCGTTCAGCGCGGACAGCGCCTCCTGCCAGGCGGTCTGAAGGTTCGCCAGAGCCGCCTGGATGGCGCCCGCCTTCTCCGCCAGCGACTGGTCGCTGTTGATGTTGCTCACCGCGCTCTTGAGGTCGTTCCAGGCGCTCGTGAGATTGTCCACGTTAACCTGCTTGACCTGCTTGGCCGAAGCGACGATGTTGTTGAAGGCCTTCTGGAGGTTGTCTGTCGCCGCCTTCAGGCTGTCTGTGCTCGTATAGGTAGCGGGGTTTGCGAACGCTGTCATGGCCGTGTTCAAGGTCTGCATGTCGGTGTTGAGCTGCGCCTTCGCCTCCTGAGGCGTGGGGCTGCTGCTACAGCCCGCGAACGCCATGGCCATGAGCGCAACGGCCACCAGCAGCAACGCCAGTCCGGTTGCTCCCTTTCTCATCCCGGCTCCTCCTTCCCTCCGCCGGTGGAAATGCACGTCTTCCATCAGTATCCAAACAGGTATTCGCCGGGAGCACGCCCGGGCCTGCATGTCTCCTCTCTCGATCACCCGACGATCGGCCCTATGGAATATTGTTCGAAAAAGTCGTTAGATGCTATGATTTCGCCGAGGCGGGTGCGGCAACCGGCCCCACTTTGCGGCGACGAGAGCGGCGTTCGACTGTTCGGTTCCGCCTGGAGGAACTAATGGTATCGAGCGAACAACTTCGGATACTCATAGTCGAAGATGACCCGGTCTTCGCAGTCACGCTCGCGATGGTCATCGAGGTCGAACTGTCGGCCGAGACGGTGGTCGCGGATGACTACCACTCGGCAAAAGAAACCCTGTCCGAATCGTGCTTTGACCTCGTGACCCTCGATTTCAAGCTCCCCGGCGTCGACGGTCTTCAACTCCTCGGAGAGATCAGGCGGTCGGAGGACCCTCCACCGGTGATAATGGTCACCGGCCACGGGGACGAGAAGGTCGCGGCCGAAGCGTTCCAGCTCGGGGCGGCCGGGTACGTCGTCAAGGACAACAGGCTCGCGACGCTGCTCCCCGAGACCATCAAGGGGATACTCGAAAGGGAAGAGTACCGGAAGACCATCGAAGCCTCGGAGAGGAAGTTCCGGTTCCTGGCGGAGAACATGTCCGACACCGTCTGGACCTGGGACTTGAACCTCACCACGACCTATGCCAGCCCCGCCCTGGAGAATGTGCTCGGATACACCCCCGGGGAAGTGCTGTCCATCCCCCTCGAGGAGACCCTGACCCCTGAGTCCCTGCGCATCGTAAAGGGTGTCCTGGACGAGGAGCTGGCCAGGGAGGGCACCGGCGCGGACCCCTACCGGGTGAGGACCATCGAGCTCCGGGAGCGTCGGAAGGACGGTTCGATCGTGTGGATGGAATCGTCCGTGCGCTTCATCCGTGACGAGGAGGGCAGCCCGGTCGGCATCCTGGGCGTCACCAGGGACATCAGCGACCGCAAGAAGGCCGAAGAGGCGTTCCGCGAGAGAGAGGAGCGCCTCAGGATAATCGCGGCCAACATGCCCGACTATCTCTGGATGACCGACCTCGAACTCAATTTCACCTACGTCAGCCCGTCGGTGTACAGGATCGGATACACGGTCGAGGAAGCGTTGGGGATGACGCTCGGCGACCTCATGACCCCCGGTTCGTTCGAGGCCGCCTCCGAGGTGTTCGCGCGCGAGCTCGCCATCGCGGACGAGACCGCGGACATTCCCACCACCTTGCTCGACCTGGAGCTGCGGAGGAAAGACGGCAGCCTGTTCCGCGCCGAGGTGAGCGCGGGGTTTCTCAGGGACGCCGACGGCGCTCCATACGGGCTGCTCGGCACGGCGCGCGACATCACAGAGCGCGAGGCCACCGAGAGAGACCTGAAGCGGTTCAAGGCCTTCATAGACGAGGGGCAGCAGGGGGTGGCCTTCGTCACGATGGACTGGGTCTGTATCTACGCCAACGAGTGTTACGCCTCGGCCATTGGGTACGGGCCTGACGAGATGACCGGCAGGCGATTGTTCGGTTCCGACGACGCCGTGGATCCCGAGAAGGTACGCGAACTGAGCTGGAGATTGTCAGAAGAGGGCCGTTTCCTGGGCGCAGAGATCGCGCATAAGTGCAAGGACGGTTCGATACGCCCCGTGTTGCTCTCCGGAAAGGTCATCGAATACGAGGGCGTGACACCTGCGCTGGCAGTCATCCAGGCGATCACTCTCGAGTAGAACCTGCCGCGCCTTCCCACCGGGTCCCCTGCCCCCGACCACGCTCGCCGGGGCGGTCTGCGCATGAAGTACGCCAGGGTCGGCGGTGAGTGGAAGATGGTCGCCCAGACCGGAGTGCTTTTGTATTGAGCCGGATGGTGTAACATACTGTGGTCGAGATGCGGATACGTTGGATTTCGGATTGCTTCATCAATACGTCGGCCCTGCGCGCGAAAGGAGAGTCCGAGTGAGCAACATGCCCGAGATCAAGCAGCGCCTGGACCGCCTCACGGAGCTCGGCAACAATATGCGCGACCAGTTCGCGGCGCTGAGCGGTCCGGAAGGCGAAGATCTTAAGAAGAAGGCCAAAGGGGCGGGCACCCGCGTAGGTATTGGCGCGGGCACGTCGCTCTTCGGCCTGATCGTCATGGCGGTGGCGTCCCTGTACGTCCTGGCGGTCGTAATTCTGCTGGTCGACATCGCACTGGACACGTTGTGGCTGTCCGCCCTTATCGTGGTAGGGGGGTTCCTCGTCATCGGAGGAGTGATCGTCGCAGTCGGAGCGATGATAGCAAAATCCTCCGCGAAGGAGCTCGCCAAAGCCACCAAGGATCTCAAGCAGCAGGTCAAGCAGACCGGCGAAGAGATGAAGACCGAGCTCGAGGAACTACAGAACATCGCGAAGAAAGAGGCCCAGGACCGTCAGCTGCAGATGAAGCAGATGGTCGAGAAGGCCAAGGCCGCCGCGCCTGTCGCCGGGCCTGCGGCCATCGGGGCATGGCTGTTCCTCAGGTTCCTTAAGAAGAGGGTCAGGTCGCGACGGGAGAAGAAGCGCATCCTCAAGGTCATCGAGCTCTACGAGGCGAGGTCCGGGAACGAAGGCGCCTGAAAAGCGCGGAGGGACACGACTCGTATCTCCGGCCGGTGGCAGGACACGCCTGCCGGGCACTAACCTCAGCAGCCGCCCGCGCTGGGAACCACCTTTTGTTTGCCGGCGGTCCCCTGCTTGCCGGGGCTCTTGGGATCGACGACGTTTATGACGCCGGTGACCATTCCCATCCAGCAACTGAACTTGTACTGGCCCGGCTTCCGCGGAGTGAACTCCTTCACGCTCGTCTTACCATGCGTGAGCGATATCTGGCCGTCGAATAGGTCCCTCGAGATGACGGCATTAGTGCAGCCCGAAGTCCCGGTGTCGGTGATCTCCCACCTGACCGGCACACCGGCCCTGACCCTCAGGGTGTCCGGTGTATAGCCCGACGCCGACGCGTCGGTCTTGAGGATCTGCTTTCCGCCCACGATGGCCGGGAGCGGGTCGCCTCCCTGCGCCGTCGCCGTGGTCGGCGAACGGAACAGGTCCCCAAGGTTGGGCGCGTTGAGAACGGCGAGCTGGTTGTTGATGTTGAAGATGGCGAAGAACAGCACGACTATCGCCGCGACCTTGAGGAAGCCCATCGCGAGCTTGGGCTTCTCCAGGAACTTGACGCTGGTGAAGCCTATCAGCAGCAGCATCGGCAGCGTCCCGAGGGCGAAGAACAGCATTATCAGGCCGCCCTGGAGCGGTCTTCCCGAAAGCAGCGCGAAGCTCTGCGCGGTCAGGGCGAAGCCGCAGGGCAGGAAGAATGTGAGGGCGCCCAGGATGAACGGCATGTACCGGCCCTTGAAATGCGATTCGTCCGCGATGTACCTGGTGACGGACCTGGGCATCGTGAACTGGAACCGCTGAAACGGCCGGACCCCGAGCATCTGCAGTGCAAGGACGATCATGAGCAGGGATATCAAGATGACAAGGGCCGCGGACAGAGAGGTCGTGAGCCTGAGCGTTCCGCCTATCAGCGCCAGCACTGCGCCCAGCACGGCGAACGAGAGGAGCCTGCCGCCGTTGAACAGCAGGTGCGGCTCGAGCTTTTTCTTCAGGGGGTCTTCCGGCGAGTGCAGCTCGCCCCACTGCTTTGACATCGAAAGGACTATCCCGCCGACCAGTGCCGCGCAGCTCGAGAAGCCCGCGACCAGGCCCAGAAGCAGGAACGCGGGAAGAGACGACCTGGAGTTGACCGTGACCAGCGTGCTCAGCCCGGCTTTCTGAAGGAGTATCACCAGTCCGAGCAGCACCACGACCGCGATCACGACCTTCGAGAATCCCAGAGGCCGCGAGCCCTGTGTGAAGCTTTGGGAATTCACCGGCGGGTCAAGTGAGAAAGAGTAGCCCTCCTGCTTGAAGAGCCTGTTCAGCTTCGCGACGTCCGGCGCCTTGTCCGTGTACTCGACCAGGACCTGCGACCTGGCCGCAGAAGCCTCCACCGAGTGGACGCTCTCGATGCCGAGGAGCTTCTTCTCGATGATGACCTCACAGGCGGAGCAGTGTACTCCATCCACGTAATAGAGGCGCTCTCTGGTGCCTTTCTCATCCGGCATATGGACCCACCGTCTCCTGTCGCGTGCCTGAGTGCGGCTAATACTACCTGTTCGGTAGAGTTTAATCTTTGACGAATCTCAAGCGGGCGGGTTCAGAAAGAGGCAGGCTCAGGCTGCCCTTCGGGTGGTACGCGGAATGTGGACAAGGCCGAACAGCGCGAGCTGAAGGTTGCCTGTATCGGGGGGAGACGACCTGCTCAGGGCTGGCCGAACGCGAACCTCCAGAGAATGTAGAAGTTGAGGAAGGGCACTATCATGAGGATGCCCCACCAGCTCTCGTAGCCGAGCCTCTCGGCAATCGCCATCCATTCGATGATGATAATGACGATGTTGACGAAAGGAATAAAAAGCAGGATGAACCAGATCACATCTTTCTGCGCCAACTTCGTCATCAGCCACAGGTTGAGGAACGGAACCCACGCATACCATGCTGGCTCCTCACCCTCGTCCTGCGCTATCCTCATGAGGCAATATGCGGAAAAAATGTAGACCCCGACGACCACCAGGAAATAGATGAACCAGAATACACCGTTCATTTGACCCCCTCCACCGCCGATTACCTTGTACTCACAATCTTTTACACCCAGGGCTATAATTCCTACATGAAAACAAGCTTGGCCGCCGACGTCCGATGTCCCTGCTGCTACTCTTCCATGGAACTGCTCGTCGCGAACGAGAGGGACGGCCACATCCACGACGGTGCGATCGCCTGCAGGTCCTGCCGAAGGTCTTATCCCATATTCGAGGGGATCGCGCTCCTGGCGGTGATCGATAAGACCTGGGAACCGATGCTCAGGGAGATAATCGCGAAGATCGACATCGCCACGAACCTGGCTTCGGCCGGGTATGAGAAAAGCCGGGTAGAGTCATCGATTGCCGCGAACGACCAGACAGAGAAGATAATGACGGGACTGTTCGAAGATGCGGTGGCCCGACTGCCGATAACGCCGGAAACCAGCATCCTCGATGTCGGGGCGGGGTTCTGCGGGAATGCCAGGTACTTTGCCGACCTGGGAGCAGACGTGGTCGCCCAGGACACGGACCTCTACCACTTGAAGTCCGTTCGCTTTGCGGACGATGATGATGCCCGTAAAGGCGATGATCCGCTGGCCCTCGTGACATCGGTCACCGCGGAGACCTATTTCTCACGCGTCCTTGCCGACGCGCACCGAATCCCATTCGCCGACTCGACGTTCGACATCGCCTTCTGCAGATCCACCATCCATCATCTGGAGCGCAGCTCGAGAGCGATCAGGGAGATGGCCCGGGTCACCAGGCCCGGCGGCCTGGTATTGCTCGTATCGGAGCCGACCAGGTCGGTATTGGACCACGAGCGAGAATACCTTTCCGGGAATTTCGACTATGAAGAGGGCCTCAATGAGCAGATACCGATCATATCCTCATATACGGTGCCGTTGAGGAGGTACTGCGGGGATGTCCTCGTGAGCTACGTCCTTCCCGGGTACAAGGAACGCACAAAAAAGGTGTTCACGTATCTGGGGTTTGATTTCAGGAAGCACTACCACGACGGGGAAACACTGGGATTCAAGAGGTCCTTCAAGCTCCTGCTCGCCGGGACCGGGATCAATGTCTCGGGGGTGAGGACTGGTCACAAGGCTCGAAAACCCGCGTTGCTGAGCGGCAGGGCCGTTATCGGCGATGCCAGTGACCTTATCATCGAGATCGACTCCGGGGCGAGTGCCGGCGAAGAGTTCGAGCGGGTCAAAGAGATCTCGAGCAGCGCCCACCCCTATTCTACGTACTCGACCCTTGCCCTGACCTCGACCGGACAGAGAGAAGGCCTTAAGGCGCTGTACAGGAGATGCCTCAACCCGAAGAGTTACCCATATTCCATCGCGCTGTTCCGCGTGGGTGAGGAGATGCTGAAGGGTTGGGAGGAACCGGAGCAGCAGGGCGAACATGCCTACAGGTATAGTCGGAGAAACTCAACCTGCGTCCTCAGGAACAAGGTCTCCGCCAGTCGGTTTTGCATCATGGCGCTCGGCTATCCGAGCGAGGCGGGAATCGCAACGGGCCATATCTCGATCAACGGGATCGAAGCGTCCGGTTACCAGTTGCCCGCCGGCAGTTGGACAGAGCTGCGGTTGGAGAAGCCTCGGACCGATGACCGAATACTGGAGATCGAGATATCCAACGATTTCACTTTTGTCCCGGATGAGGTCCTGGGCAATGGAGATACCCGCGAGCTCGGAATCGGTGTCGAGAGGATCTGGCAGGAATAATCTCCCCTTCTGAAGCATGCCGGATCAATTGCTACCTTCTCATTTCGCGCCAGGTCGTGGTGAACTTATTGCGGAGGCAGGCTGTACTTCCAGGCTCCGCCTTCCCTGACCATCGTCATCTCGGTCGAGCCTTCATCCTTGCCGTTGGCCTTGAACTTGAGGGTGACCGTGGCCTGGTCGCCGTCGACGACAGACTTGTCGACCTCGTAGGTGACCGTTTTCCCCTCTATATCCAGCTCCTTCAGATATTCCGACCACGCGGTCTTGTCCTTTACCACGCCCTGGCTGTCGCCCGAGAGCATCTTCCAGGTAGCGTCCGTGTCCTTCCTGAGCGCAGCCGCCCAGAAAGCCTTTGCCGCTTGTTCGGGGGTCCCGGAGCTGCTGCTTCCACCTCCACAACCGGCCATCGCCACAACCGCTGCGAGAATCGCGAGTGCGCAAACCATGATCAGTCTCTTTTTCATCGTGACCCTTGTTCGGGATCGACTGGAGCCACAGAGCTCGATGTAGAAATTGTTGAGAATCTCTACAACCCTCGTCGGGTTCTTCACGGCGGGGTCTTGTACTCGACCAGCCCAGAACAGTCGAAACTGTCTGGCCCTGCCGCACCCCTTTGATAAGGCGCGCCGAGTTGTTTGTACGTCTCCGTGAGAAGTAGCGTTCCAAAAGGGACTGTCGTCATTCCGGTTCCACCTTCTTCTCTGCCGAGTCGACGGCGGCTAGAATCCTGTCGAGCTTATCAGTTTCGATACCCGCTATCAGCACGTCCAGCTTCTCGATAATCTCAAGTGCCTTCTGGTCATTCTCAAAGTCTCGGTCAGCCTTCGCCCTGTCGCGTTCAGACTGTCGATTCTGTGCGTTCATGATAATCATGCCCGCGAAGAACACGGGGATACCCAGGGCCAGGTTCAAGAACAAGAACGGATAACCGTCGAATCTCACGGCGTGTGGCGATAACGCATTAAAGCTGATATATACGGTAACAAGGCATAACCATGTGATGATAAAAGCCCATGAACCGTAAGTCTTAGACACAAGGTCACTTGCCTTCTGCCCCAGGGTTCGATTATCATGCAGCTCCTTGTGCCAGTTCTTAGGCGCGTTGTTCACAACGCCCATGCCACACCTCCTAGTGCATTCCGGGATTCCCCATTTGCCTCGACCAAAGCCGGTATCCTAGCAGGAACTGTGGGCTATCACGACTGCGCCACGTCCCGACGTGCAGATATTTTGGGAGGTATTGGTCCTCATGTTAGCTCGAGTTGCCAGAACTGCTACGGGAACGCGACCTTCCAAACGCCGCCTTCCTTCACCAGCGAAACCTCTTGAGTGGTTATCTCAGTCCCACCGCTCTTGATCTTGACCGAGACCGTCGCCGTGTTACCGGTGACAGTCGTCTTGCCGGCCTCAACTGTGGCCGTCGGGTTGTTCGTCATTTGCGTCTTCGCCCACTCGGCCTTGTTCTTGAGGTTGGCCTGGAAGCTCTTCGAGAGCATGGCCCAGGTCGTGTCCGAGTCCCCCTTCAGCGCTGCTTCCCAGAAAGCCTTTGCCACGCCCTCGGGAGTTCCAGAGCCGCTTCCTCCGCTTCCGCACCCGACCAGCAGAACGGCCAGTACGAGAAGCGAAAGGATACACGCCAGCACTATGATCTTCCTCATCATTACTCCTTTTGCCCCGCCGACCATGCGCTGGATGACCACTCGCCCTCCGTCGAGCGGTCCTACGCCTTATCCGCCAGAATGCTTTGCATCCAACTCAAGCAGGTAAGGAGCCACAAAACCTTCATACTCTTTTTTCTTCTCGTCCGGTAAATCTTTCCATCCTGTAATCCTACCGCGACATCTCGCGGAGCCACACATGCACTGCTGCGGGAAATGGTCGATAGTATAGTTTCTCATAGCATAGTCGAACGTTATTTCTTCGTTAACACAGATATCTTTCATTGCAATGAAATCATGTGCGCCAGTTTCATTTACTCTGATACCACAATTGGGGCCACAGGAATGATTAACCTTACTTATTAATCCGGCGTGAAGCACATGCTTATTCTCGCTTATCTGTGAAGCATGAGAGTGATTCCCACTCAGCACTTCTTTAATAATTCCAACCATTACTATGTCACCAACCTTAAAAGGCTTAGTAGCGAAAATCCCTTCGCCCTTTTCAGGCGATTCCCTTAACTCAAACCCATCATTCGTATATAGTTCGCGTGACATCTTTTCGTCTCCCTTAATCTGGTATTCACCAAGTGACGCCTCCAACGCCGTCATCCTAGCACGTTTTTAAGCCCTAGCCGCATCGTTGGCCGTTGTTCGTAGTATTACCGAAGCCCAATCCCGGCATGTAGACCATGAACCGCTTGGTTTCCCGTTGTCAGAAGACAGTAAACGGAATCTGCCCGGATACGTCACCCAGGCCCCCGAGCCGCCGATCACCAAGACCGCCTGGTACCTGGCCGATTCTGCTACTCCGAATCACATCTAATGCCATCTAAACCATCTAATCTCACCCATTGTGTTGGCAAAATGTTGGCATTATCGACTGACCGGCAGCCCTTTTCTTAATCGTTTCATTTGACCGTGAAGGTGTAGGAGTTGGAGGTCCCTCCCTGGTGGCAACCGTTATGGTCGTCTTGCCTTTGGAGAGGGAGGGCATGCCGTTGCGTGGCAGACGGTGGACCTGGTCTGCTCGATCAGGCGAGAGCAGCCGGCCTGGAGCAAGCACAAGATAGCGGTCATCCTGGCCCGGGACCACGGTGTGACGCTGTCTGCCTCCACGGTGGGGTGCGTCCTCAAGCGAAAGGGCCTCTACGAGAAGAAGAAGGCGCAAGGCAGCACAGAGGCGCGCCAAAAGGGAAAGAGCGGCCCGCGAGGTCTGGGCTTTCCGAGGCGGACACGACCTTGAACAGTTGAACGAGATAACGCGTGAATGGAACGAGACCTACAATGTCTATCGGCCACATCAGTCACTGGGCCATCAGACTCCTATGGCGTTTCTGAAGTCATGGTACGATTCGAGCGAGCGTAGGGATCATGTGTCCACCATGTAGTGAGCCAGCGCAAAATCGGGTCTAGCCACGTACAATATATAAATATTCGCTCTCGTAAATACAATGGGGTGGAGCGGGAAATGCGGCTCGCTTAATCTCCGTACTTGAAAGCCAGCGGTATTTCCAGATGGATTCTCGAATGTTACCCTCCCTTCTGAGCACTGTACGCAAGTTCGGTGCGGGAGACGGACGCGGTAACCAGGACATTGGAAAGCGGTTCACGTGCGAGACGTCAGACTCGTTAGTACAATCAGTTCATATCTCTTTGGGTTCCAAGGGTTGTAGATGGTGAAGAAAGGCCTGACCGCAGTTATGGCGCTGTTAACCGCAGCCGTTTCTTCTGTCTGTATAGGAAAAATCATAATCTTGCTGATCACAATAGCGTTGCCGGTTCTGCTGCTGGCGTCCGCCATGGGACTCCTGCTGGTGAGACGTGGGAGGCGGAGATCACGTGGACTTCTGGTGGCTGCAATTTCCCTGGCTCTGGCTGCAGTGCTGGTCGTTGCCGTGAGCGTCTATGCGACCCGTATCGAGCCAGGGAGGTTGCAGCTGAGAAAGGTGATTATCAATACAGACAAGGTCGAAAGACCGGTGCGAATAATACACATAAGCGATACCCAGTCGGCCTCCGTCGGCAGCTATGAGCGTGATGTTTTCCGCAGGATTAGAGAACTCGAACCGGACATCGTCTTTTTCACCGGTGACCTTCTTCAGCCAATTAGACCCGCTACCTACGAGTCAGAGTTGCCCAAGATAACCGCCCTGCTACGCGAACTGGAGCCTCCCATGGGAATTTATGGCGTTTTCGGAGATACCGACGTTCGGTTCGTGGATGAGGGAACCGACGAGATAGGCGGTATGACTGTCCTCTCGAACGAAGAGGCGGAGGTCAGGGGAACCGGTGTCTCCATAAGGATACTCGGACTCACGCTAGGGCAGTCACGATACGGTGATGTCCGTAGGCGTGTAGAGTCGTGGTTAAACAAGGGAAGTAAGAATGATTTCACGATTGTCTTGGGCCACGCTCCAGATTATGCCATGGGGCTCACGGACGTTCCGGTTGATCTTTGCCTTGCCGGTCATACCCATGGAGGCCAGGTCAGACTACCTTTTATAGGACCCATAATTACCTTTAGCAAAGTCCCCCGGGCATGGGCAAGGGGTTACAGGAATATTGGATTAACCAGATTGAACGTCTCCGCAGGGATCGGCTGTTTGCATATATACGGTCTGCCTTCTATCAGACTCAACTGCCCACCCGAGATAACGCTGATCGAACTCCGGCCATAAGGATGCCTTAGTAGGCAGAGTTATCCCCGGTCGGTCATAAAGATTGATGTTCGACAAGCCCGACCGCGAACCCGCTGTGACGCTACGTTCATGAGATGTGTTGTACGGCTGTTTGGAGCGGGAGAACCGTCTCGCTATTAAGGCGACAGGTATTTCATGCCTGATATAGCCCCCCAGTATCCCATACGGTGATGGCGTATCTCGGTGAGCCTAGCCTGAGTCCATGCTCCCGGTACCTATTCAACCGGGTTAGTGAGAGTCAAAGCCTCAGTGGACGGAGCGACAGCAATACCTGTTCGCGGAAACCTCGAGAGAACGCGTCGCCACTCGAGCGGCATCTCGGCCGGTGCGACCAGATCAACGCGAGAGAACAGCGGCGCTACGGACGATTGCAGCGCAGCGACGTCCCTTTGCGAAGACTCAGCCTCAACAGCAACGCCAACCCTAACCGTGCCAGGGAGATGCGTAATTGCATCATCGGCCATGGTTCTTTCGTACGCCGACGCTCCGCTTTCGTGCGCGACTCCAATAGCGCTTCCGGCCGTTTCTTTTTCACGCGTATCATCTAGATGAACGCGGTTGGCCACATACACCAGGTCCATAAGCATTTGCCGCGATTCTTCCTCTCGCTCTTCCGTGGCGAGGTGAACAAGTTGCTTTATGCCGAGATAGAGTTCTTCGGGAATCCCGTTTTGACCATTGATGGTAGCAATCTTGGGATGGACTTTTGCCGAAAGCTTCTCGTTTCGATAAGCAAGTTCTTCGTGCAGTTTTTCACCGGGCCGGAGTCCCGTAAAATGAATGTCGATGGGCTTGCCGTTGCCTTTAATAGCGATTATCTTCTTGGCCAAATCCAGGATTTTAACAGGTTCGCCCATGTCAAGGATAAAGAGTTCGCCATCACGGAGATAGGCGCCCGCCTGGATCACCAACTGAGCCGCTTCCTTGATCGTCATAAAATAGCGGGTTATTTCAGGATGGGTCACGTTAACCGGCCCGCCGTTTTTAATCTGAGCCTCAAACACTGGCACTACACTGCCTCTGGAACCAAGTACGTTGCCAAACCGTACGGCTCCGAATACAACACTCCCCAGGGTGTTGTATTTATGCATGAGGAGTTCCGCCAACCTCTTCGTAGAGCCCATTACGCTTGAAGGCTGTACCGCCTTATCGGTTGATATAAGCATAAAGAGCTCGCAGTTGGATTCCACCGCTGCGTCTGCCAGGTTCATTGTGCCCATAATATTGTTCTTGACGGCCTCACAGGGATTGCTTTCCATCATTGGTACATGTTTCAATGCGGCACTGTGAAAGACAATCGCCGGCTTGTACCTCTTAAAGATCGACTCTATTCTTTTTTTCTCCCTTATGTCAGCAACGACTATCTCAAGTCCCGCGCCGATAGCGGAGAGGTCAGAATGAAGGTAGAACAACGCGCTCTCATCATTATCCAGGAGCAACAGGCGCTTAGGATGAAATCGAAGGATTTCCCTTGAAAGTTCTGACCCGATAGAGCCTGCCGCGCCGGTCACCAGCACGACTTTCCCGCATAGATATTCGCAAATCAGCTCAAGGTCCAACTCCACGGGCTCGCGTCCAAGGAGATCCTCAACCCGGAGTTCTCTCATCGCGGGCAATCCCGGATCATCTTGAAGCGTTCTGGTTATTCCCGGCAATATCTTTATTCTCGCGTCTGTCTTTCTGCATATATCAACGATTTCGCTGATATCAGGGCCACTCGCTGATGGGATGGTGATGAATATCTCTTCGATGCCGAGAGCGTCTACGATTTCTGGAATCTCTTCCCTGCTGCCTGACACGGGTATACCCTGTAGGATCAGGTTGCGTTTAAGAGGGTTGTCATCAACAAATGCCCTGGGCGTATACCCGTATGTTGGGTGATGAAACATATCACGAGCTATCATCTCCCCGGCCTCACCCGCGCCAACCAGCAGGACCTTGATGCCTCCATGGTTTTCACTTCGGGCTTTCATCTCATTGGCAAGCCTGCGGCTGATTCTTGTGGCCGAAAGGGCAAGGAACGAAATGGTAGTCCCAAGAACGGCTATGCTGAAGGGCACATATGTTCGCAGACCGCGAACGAATACCAGGCTGCCCAAGATTATGACAGCGGCAAGGAAAGCCGCTCTGGCGACAGCGCACACTTCGTCAAAGCTCGCAGACTTCCATTTCCTTGAATAGATGCCTACAACCAATAAGGAAGCCATGAATACTACTATGATTACAGGTAGGACTATTGCGAATTGCAAAATATATCTCTGTGGAGGAATAAACTCGAAACGCAACTCAAGAGCAGAAAAGAAAGCAACCGCAATAGCAACGATGTCCAATGCCAAAAGCAGCACAATTCGGCGCCTGCGGTGATATGAACTCAGTTTGACCCTCCCCCAACCGCCTAGATACGAAAGCAG
>Ga0209226_10000821_pt1 | contig 15556 bp, 13 predicted proteins | sample BarGraNGADG00212_2_FD_184497 | JGI IMG/M metagenome (GOLD analysis project Ga0209226, IMG submission 184497) | Arctic peat soil microbial communities from Barrow, Alaska, USA - Barrow Graham LP Ref core NGADG0011-212 (SPAdes) (version 2) | ecosystem: Environmental > Terrestrial > Soil >...
GATGGCATTCGTCGTCGGGGTGGGACGGGGCCTCTGGCTCCTCCCGCTCGACATCATGTTCCGGACCGTCGGGCTGCGTTACGGCTGGCTGAAGACACTCTTCCAGCGGACTCCGCCCCGGATCCTCGCCGGACTCGGCCAGCTCCGCGCGGAGCGAGCGGCGTGGCGCGCGGTGCGGAACGTGCCGGCCTACCGGCGCTTCCTGCAGGACGCGGGCGTCCGCGGCCGATCGCTGTTTCCGCTCGGCATCATGGGGCGCCTGCCCGAGACGGACAAGCGCTCGTACATCGATCGGTTCGGGCTCCTCGAACGGTGCGTCGGAGGTTCGGTCCCATATGCGGGCACGACGATCGACGAATCGAGCGGCTCGACCGGCACCCCCTACAACTGGATCCGCGGGCGCCGCGAGCGCGAGGTCGCCCATCGGAACATCAGCTTCTTCGCCCGGTACGCCTTCGGCACCAAGCCCCTCGTGACGATCAACGCGTTCTCGATGGGGGCGTGGGCCACCGGCTTCAACATGAGCCTCGGGATGATGCGCCGCGGGATCGTCAAGTCCATCGGCCCGGACATCGACAAGATCCTCTCGACGCTCAGCTACCTGGGTCCCGACTACCGGTTCCTCATCTCGGGGTATCCGCCGTTCCTGAAGTACCTCCTCGACGAGGGCGACCGCCACGGGTTCCCGTGGGCCAGCTACCAGATGCATGCCCTCGTCGGCGGCGAGGGGATGACCGAAGAGCTTCGGGATCTCCTCCTGGCTCGCTTCCAATCGGTGTTCTCCGGCTATGGCGCGACGGACATCGAGATCGGGATGGCCGGTGAGTCGCCGGTGAGCATCGCGATCCGCCGTCTCGCCCGCGCCCGACCGGACGTGCGGGAGGCGCTCTTTGGCCGCGACTCGCGCCTGCCGATGGTCTTCCAGTACAACCCGCTCATCCACTTCCTGGAGGTGAACGCGGAGCACGAGATCGTGTGCACGGTCAGCCGCCTTGACCTGCTCGCGCCGCGGATCCGCTACAACGTCCACGACGAGGGCGGGTTGGTCGACTTCCGCACCGCCGCGGCGACGCTGCGGGGGTGCGGCTACGACATCGCGGACCTCGGATCGGCGCCCGAGACGGCCGGCCCGCGCGGTCTCCTGCCGTGGGTCCGACCGATCCCCCTCCCGTTCCTGTGGATACATGGCCGCCGCGATGCGACGATCAGCGTCATGGGTTCGAACATCTATCCGGAGGACATCGAGACGATCGTCTACCGGGACGTCGACCTCGTGCCCAGGCTCCACTCGTTCCTGCTGTCGGTCGTCGACGATGAGACCGGCACGCCACGACCGTCGATCGCGCTCGAGCTGGCCGACATGGCCGGGGTCGACGACTCATGGCGGGCGCGGATGTCGGATCGCCTCCGCGACGGGCTGCGTGACCTCAACATTGACTACCGCTCATCGATCGTCGAGTTCCCGGCGGCGATGCAGCCGATCGTCAAGACCTACGGCCTCGGCGAGGGACCGTTCGCGGCCGACGCGTCGCGCATCAAGCAGCGCCGCATCGTCAGGGCGTGACCTTTCACTGGCCGGCGACACCGGCCAGGATGGGTGCTTGAAACCGTTTCCGAAACCGGTTACCGTACGGCATCATGACCACGATCCGCGACGTCGCCCGTCAGGCCGGTGTGTCGATCGCCAGCGTGTCGCGCGTGGTGAACGGGCGGGAAGGCGTGGGGATTGAGATCACCGAGCGTGTTCGGCAGGCGGTGTCCGAGCTCGGCTTCCAGCCGAACAGCGTAGCGAGCAGCCTGAAGACCGCACGCACGCACATCCTCGCCTGTGTCATCCCCGACATCTCCAATCCGTTCTTCCCGGAGCTCGTGCGTGCGGTCGAGGATGCCGCCCGTGCGGCCGGGTACGCCACGCTCCTCTGCAATACCGACGACGATCCCGACAAGGAGGCGGACTATCTCCGGCTCCTCGATCGGCGGCGTGTGGACGGGCTGATCCTCATCCCATGTCATGACGAGGCGCCGCCGGCCGCGCTACTCCATCTCGCCGCCCGTGGCACGCCAGTCATCGTCGTGGACCGGCGAATGGACGGCTTTGCCTGCGATATCGTCCTGACCGATAACCGCCGCGGCGGACGACTCGCCGCCCGCCACTTGCTCGAGTTGGGCCACCGGCGGATCGGGATCCTGAACCGCGCGCCGGACACGAGCACTGCCCGCGAGCGCGACGCGGGCTTCCGGGCGGAGTTGTCGCCGGCGGGAGCGTATGATCCGGCGCTCGTCCGGCTCGGCAGGTACAACCTCGAATCGGGGCGGGCGATGGCGGCCGACCTGCTCGCCAGCCCGGTCCGGCCGACCGCGATCCTGGCCGGAAACGACCTTCTCGCGATCGGTGCTCTGCAGGCCGCAGCCGACCTTGGACTCCGTGTTCCGGAAGATCTCTCGGTCGTCGGCTTCGACGGGATCCTCCTGTCCCAGGCCGTGGTTCCACGCCTCACGACCGTCGCTCAGCCCATCTATCGCCTCGGGGAGCTCGCGGTGCAACTCGTGCTCCGGCCACCGGACCGGACGCGACGCCCGCGGACCCACCTCCTCCGGCCGGAGTTGCGGATCGGACGATCGGCGGGCCGGGTCCCGTGAGCGGACGCACGCTCGAGCCCCCGGCGTCGGGCGAGGAACCGCGGGTCGCTCCGCTCCTCCGGATCCGGGGCGTCTCTAAGGATTTCCCCGGCGTCCGTGCGCTCGACGCAGTCGATCTCGACCTCGAGGCCGGCCAGGTCCATGCGGTTGTCGGGGAGAACGGCGCGGGCAAGTCGACCCTCATGAAGATCCTCGCCGGCGCGTATCAGCCCGACGCGGGCAGCCTCGAGATCGACGGACGGCCCTACGCGCCCGCCGACCCGCAGGACGCGATCCGCCATGGGGTGAGTCTCATCTACCAGGAACAGCAGCTGCTCCCGCATCTGTCGATCGGCGAGAACGTCCTGTTGGGCCGACTTCCGCGGCGGGGCCCGTTCGTCGACTGGGGCCGCGCGCGACGCCGGGCGAACGAGCTCCTGGCGTCTGTCGGCCTCGAGCTCGACCCGGACGCGCAGATCGGACCGCTGGGCGCGGCCCAGAAGCAGATGATCGAGATCGCCCGAGCGTTGTCCGTCGACGCCCGGATCATCGTGATGGACGAACCGACGGCCAGCCTGTCCGATCGCGAGATCGAGCGCCTCTTCACGATCATCCGAGACCTGAAAGCACGCGGAGTCGCGTTTTTGTACGTCTCCCACCGGCTCGAGGAGCTCGAGCGAATCGGGGACATCGTGACGGTCCTTCGCGATGGCCGAGTCGTCCATCGTGGGCGCCTCGGGGCGCTGCCTCTCGACCAGCTGATCCGCCACATCGTCGGGCGGCCGATCGAGACCTACTTCCCCGAGCGCGAGGTCACAATCGGCGAGCCCGTCCTGCGCGTCGAAGGGCTGCGACGAGCCGGGGTCTTGCACGATATCGCCTTCGAGGTCCGGGCCGGCGAGGTCCTTGGTGTCGCCGGGCTGGTGGGATCCGGCCGGACGGAGATGGCCCGGGCGATCTTTGGAGCTGATCCTTCCGAGGGTCGGGTGACAGTGCTCGGCCGCCCGGTCCGACCGGGGCGACCGGACTCCGCCGCGCGTGCCGGTCTGGGGCTCATTCCTGAGGAGCGGAAGACCGAGGGACTCGTCCTGGGCCTGTCCGTCGTCGACAACATCGCCCTCCCCAGCCTCGACCGCCTGAGCCGGTGGGGACTCTTCAACTGGCGCGCCGCGCGCGCGGAGTCACGCGACCGGGTGCGCGGCCTTCGCATTCGCACACCCTCCCTTGACACTCAGGTCGAGTCATTGTCTGGCGGGAACCAACAGAAGATCGTCATCGCGAAATGGCTCGCCGGGCGGCCCCGCGTCCTCATCTTCGATGAGCCGACCAAGGGGATCGACATCGGCGCCAAGGTCGAGGTCTACCGGGTGATCAACGAGCTCGCGGGGGCCGGCGTCGCGATCGTTCTTATCTCCTCGGAGATGCCTGAGGTGCTCGCGATGAGCGACCGGATCATGGTCATGCGGCAGGGTCGGATCGCTGGGTTCGTTAACGCGCGCGAGGCAACGCAGGAACGGCTCTTCGCGCTCGCGGTAGGCCATGGAGAAGCCGATGTTGCCTGATGAGCCGCGTATCCTCGAAGCGCCGGCTGCCGGGTCAGAGACACCGGCGGCTGCTGGATCGGCTGAATCCGGGCGACCGGTGGCCGGGCGCATTCGGAACCTGCTCAGTCAAAGCGGGCCGCTCCTTGGGCTTCTCGTCCTCGGTTTCGTACTCACCCTCATGTCCGACAGGTTCCTGACGTTCACCAACCTGACGAACGTCGGCCAGCAGATCGCGGTCATCGCGATCGTCGCGCTCGGCTCCACCTTCGTGATCATCTCGGGCGGGATCGACCTGTCGGTCGGGTCGGTCCTCGCGCTCTCCTCGGCAGTGTTCGCGATCGCGTTCGCGCAGGCACATCTCCCCCTCCCGCTGGCGATCTTGGGCGGGCTGTTGGCCGGCGTCGTCGCGGGCATCGTGAACGGCCTGCTCATCACGTTCGGGCGGCTTCCGCCGTTCATCGCGACCTTGGCCATGCTCAGCGTTGCGCGCGGGCTCGTACTCGTCGTCACCGACGGCCGGCCAATCTCCGGCTTCCCGCCCGAGTTCCGGGTCATCACCGAGGGGAAGCTGCTGTTCGACGTGCCGCTCTCGCTCGGACTCATGCTCGCGCTTTTTGTCCTCGGGGCGATCGTGCTCCGGAACACGGTGTTTGGCCGGGCGACGTACGCCGTTGGCGGGAACGAAGAGGTTGCGCGCCTGTCGGGCGTCCGGGTGGTCCGGACGAAGCTCGGGGTCTACGCCCTGTCCGGGCTGTTCGCCGCGGTCGGCGGGCTCGTCCTGACGTCTCGTCTGAACTCCGCCCAGCCGGTCGCCGGCCAGGGCCTCGAGCTGGACGTCATCGCCGCCGTCGTGATCGGGGGCGCCAGCCTGTCCGGCGGCGAGGGCGGCGCCTTCAGGACGCTCCTCGGTGCGCTGGTCATCGGCGTCCTCCGGAACGGGCTGAACCTCGTGAACGTGTCGAGCTTCTGGCAGCAAGTTGCCGTCGGTGCCGTCATCGCCGCGGCGGTCATGACCGACACGCTGCGGCGACGAAAGGGGTGATGCGAAGCGGACGACGTCGGCGACGCGGGGGCATCACAGATGCAGGAAGGATCACGCGGATGCATGCCACAGGTTTCAGGGGGATCGCAGTAGCGGTCGTCGCAGTCAGTCTCGTCGCCTGCTCAAGCGGCGCCTCTCCCTCGCCGAGTTCGGCGGGCGGAGGGGCGAGCCCGAGCACAGCCGGCGGCGGAGGCACGAAGATCGGGCTCGCGATCTCGAGCTTCCAGAACGACTTCTTCGTCACGCTCGCCGATGGGGCAAAGAAGGCCGCCACATCGGCCGGCGTCGAGCTCGTCATCGCCGATGCTGGCGGTGACGCGGCAAAGCAGGCCAGCCAGGTCGAGGACTTCATCACCCAGAAGGTCGCGGTGATCCTCCTCAACCCGGTCGACTCCGACGCGATCGTCCCGTCTGTCCAGAAGGCAAACGCGGCGAAGATCCCCGTGGTCACCGTTGACCGGGGCGCCACCGGCGGCGACGTCGTGTCGCACATCGCATCGGATAACGTGGCCGGTGGGAAGATGGCCGGCGAGTACCTGTTCAAGGTCATGGGCGGCAGCGGCAAGGTCATCGAGCTCGAGGGCGTCGCAGGGACGTCCGCGGCGCGCGATCGCGGCACAGGCTTCCAGCAGGCACTCGACGGAGCCGCCGGCAAGATCGAGCGGGTCGCGAAGCAGACGGCGAACTTCAAGCGGGACGAGGGCCTGTCCGTCGCCCAGAACCTGCTCCAGGCACAGCCGAACGCGACCGGCCTCTTCGCGCACAACGACGACATGGCTCTTGGTGCAGTTGAGGCGGTGGCAGCCGCTGGACTCGCCGGCAAGGTCCACATCGTCGGGTTCGACGCCGCGCCGGACGCGATCAAGGCCGTCAAGGACGGGAAGATGGATGGCACGATCGCCCAGCAGCCGGCACTCATCGGCCAGTTGGCGGTCGAGACGGCGGTGAAGGTCGCGAAGGGCGAGACGGTCGAGAAGTCGATTCCGGTAGAGATCACCCTCGTCAACAAGGACAACGTCGACCAGTTCCTCAAGTAGTACGAATGGCTGGGGGCCGTTCGAACGGCCCCCAGCCATTCGCGGAGCGGCTCCCATGAAGAAGAGCGGTTTGATCCATCCGGGGCTGCTGGCGGCAATCGGTTCACTCGGTCACAACGATGAGTTCCTGGTGTGTGATGCGGGAATGCCGATTCCGACGGGCATCCCGCGGATCGATCTCGCCTACCGCCCAGGCGGCCCACCATTCCTCGACGTCCTGCGGGCAGTTGTCGCCGAGGTCGTCGTCGATCGCGCGTTCGTGGCGCAGGAGACATCAGCAGGCCTCGTCGGTGAGATCGAGGCGGTCGTCGACTGCAAGGTGGAACGGGTTCCTCACGTTGTCCTGAAGCAGCGGACAGGGACGAGCCGGTTCGCGATCCGGACGGGTGAGTTCACCCCATATGCAAACGTCGTGCTCGTCGCCGGGGTCGCCTTCTGACAGGCTCGGAGATTGAGCAGAGGTGAGGAGGCGTCGTGACGCACTATGTCGCGCTGTTCGGCGATCCTGTCGCGGGCAACCCGACCTCACGGATGCAGAACGCCGCATTCGAGGCGGCAGATGTGGCCAACCGGCGCCCCGCGACGTGATGATCTCCGTGCTCGAGGGTGTTAGCGCAGCACCGTTATGACGATGCCGGAGGTCACGATCGTCGGTTCCGTGAACATCGACCTGATCCTTTGGGTCGAGCGGCTGCCCGGGCCGGGGACGACGGTGACAGGCGGGACCTTCGAGCGCCAACCGGGTGGCAAGGGCGCGAACCAGGCCGTCGCGGCTGCCCGTGCCGGCGCCCGCGTCCGCTTCGTCGGCGCCGTCGGAGACGACGACATCGGGCGATCCGCACGAGCTGCGCTCCGCGCCGAGGGGATCGATGACGACGGGCTCGCGACCCTCGCCGCCGTACCGACCGGCGTAGCCCTGATCGTCGTCGACGCGCGAGGCGAGAACCAGATCGCGGTTGCCTCGGGCGCGAACGCCCGGCTTGATGCTGCGTTCGTTCGGGCCGCGTTGGGGCGCGTCCGGCCAGCGCGCGGGGGAGTGTGCCTGCTCGGGTTCGAGGTTCCCGACGAAGCACTCGTAGCCGCCGGCGAATGGGCCGCCGAACGCGGCCTGGTGGTGATGGTCAACCCGGCTCCGGCTCGGCCTATCCCTGCCGCGCTCCTCGCCCTGCGGCCGATCCTTACCCCGAACGAGGGCGAGGCCGCTCAGCTGACCGGCGCCGAGGACCCGACCATGGCGGCCAGACGGCTTTCGGAGGCGACCTCAGCGCCGGTCATCATCACCCTCGGCGATGATGGCGCGCTGCTCGTCGAGGCAGGTGAAACACTCAAGCTCGCCCCATACCGCGTCCACTCGATCGATGCGACCGGGGCCGGCGACGCGTTCAACGGCATCTTCGCCGCCCGACTGGCTGCGGGCACGCCGCTCCGAGAGTCCCTGGACTGGGCGATGGCCGGCGCGGCCCTGTCGACCCTGGCGGTCGGCGCTCAGGCGGGCATGCCGACCCTCGAGGAGATCGCGGCGCAGGTGGCCTCGCCTGGCGGGTCACGCTGACGCGATCCGCGAATTGCGCTGCTCCAGAGGACCCCGGCCCATCCGGTCGCCGCGCGTGCCGCTGCGCGTGCCGCAGCGCCGCTCGCGGGAGGGGATGGCCGGCTTCCCCCGGGGCTCCAGCGCGGCTTGCCCGACCGCCGGTGTGCCTGCTGCCGGTTCACCCCCCGGCGCGGTCCGCCAGCCGGAGCCAGATGGCGTCCGCGCGCAGGGTCGCCGCGGCACGATCCAGTAGCTCATGTTGTCGGCGCGATTGCGCGCGGGCCGCCTCGGCGTCCAGCGGCGTGAACCGGACCTCGTCGCGCGGCCGGAGCTGCCCAAGCCGGGGAAGGTCCGCCGCCGGCACCACGCCGAGCACCGGGTAGCCGCCGATGGTCGGCCCGTCGACGAGTATGACGATCGGACGCCCGTCGGGCGGCAGCTGGACCGCGCCGGGCAGGAGCGGGTGCGACACGATCTCGTTCCCGGGCCCCAGGGACGGGCCGTCCAGGCGGAGGCCCATCCGGTCGCTGGACGTCGAGACGCGCCAGGCCGCGGCCACGAGTGCCTCCAGGGCGCCATCGGGCGCAGCGTCAAGATCGGGTCCCGTGACGATCCCGAGCGGGCCGCGTTTGTCGGCCGGGTACGGGGCGAGCCGGACGGGCCACACGCTGCCGACCGCATCGAGGTCTCCAGGGCGCCGCGGGGCCAGCTGATCGCCCGCCTGCAACGCCCGGCCGTCCGCGAAGCCCAGCCTTCCCGGTGCGTACGTCGACGCCGATCCCATCCACGCCCCGACGGCGATCCCTCCGGCGAGCGCGACGTAGGCGCGCATTCCACGCTCCGCCCCGGTGAACCGGATCCGGGCGCCAGCGGGGACCCGGTGGGCCGTGCCGCGCCGAAGTGGGCGCCCGTCGTCCCGTTCCGCCCCGAGGTCCGCGCCGCCCAACCCCACGACACAGGTCTCGATGGCCTCCAGGGTGCACCCGCCGAAGGTCACCTCGAGGGCCGCGGCGCCCGGCGCGGCGTCGACGAGCAGGTTCGCGACGGCGAGTCCCCACCAGTCGCAGGCGCCCGACGGCGGGACGCCCAGGCGACCCAGGCCCGGACGACCGGCGTCCTGGATCGTCAGGAGAGGACCCGGATCGACGACCGCGAGCACGGCCTCAGACCGGCACGAAGCGGACGCGGGCACCAGGCTCGAGGAGGGCCGGAGGCTCGCGCCGCGGGTCCCAGGCCGGGAGGTCGGTCCGTCCAATGAGGTGCCAGCCGCCGGGCGTGTCGGCGGGGTAGATGCCAGTCTGGCGTCCGGCGATCGCAACGCTCCCGGCGGGCACGTGGAGCCGCGGAGTTGCTCGTCGCGGAAGCGCCAGCTCTTTCGGGACCAGCCCGAGGTAGGGAAACCCCGGCACGAATCCCATGCAGAAGACGCGGTACTCCACGGCCGCGTGGAGCCGCACGACGTCAGCCTCCGAGCGCCCCGTCCGGGCGGCCACCTCGGCGAGGTCCGGCCCGTCCGGTCCGCCGTAGCGGACCGGCACGCTGATGATGCCTGTGCGGTCCGCCGTCATGCTGGGGCCGCCGGCCGCGTCGAGCGCGACGGCGATCATGTCCCGCACCGCGGCCTCCTCGAGCACCAGCGGGTCGAACGGAAGGAGGACGCTCGCGTAGGCGGGGACCGGCGCTCCGAGGCCGGCCATGTGGGCCGCCCGGACGCCCAGCCGGGCCGTCAGCCGGCGGACGCGGTCGTTGACCGCCGCATCCACACGATCGCCGAGCACGACGAGGAGCGCGGCCTCCCCGAAGCGCTCGATCCGGACCGGCCCACGCGGCGCGGGTTCAGCCATCCGGCCGGCGGACCTCGATGCCGGCCGTCGCGAGCGCGTCGCGTACCGCCGCCGCGATCGCGACGGCACCCGGCGTGTCGCCGTGGATGCACAGCGTCGCGGCCGACACCGAGATGAGCGTCCCGTCGAAGGTCGTGACCCGGGAGTCTCGCGCGATGCCGAGGGCCTGGGCGGCGGCCCGATCGGGGTCGTCGAGGAGCGCGCCGGGAAGCCGGCGCGAGCGCAGCGTGCCGTCGGCCTCGTACGCGCGGTCGGCGAACCCCTCCGCCACGCAGGCCAGGCCGGCCGCGATCCCGGCGGCGAGCAGCGCGGACCCGGGTGGACCGACGAGCCGGAGTTCCGGATCGAGGCTGGCGACTGCCCGCGCAATCGGGACGGCCACGCCCGGATCCGTCGCGGCCCGGTTGTACAGGGCGCCGTGGGCCTTCACGTGGGCGAGGCGCCCGCCCTCGGCCCGCACGATGCCGGCGAGGGCAGCGACCTGGTAGAGGACCGCGGCCTCGAGCTCGTCGTCCGCGAGATCCATGTCCCGGCGGCCGAAGCCCACGAGGTCCGGGTAGCCGGGGTGGGCCCCCACCGCGACCCCGGCGTCAAGGGCCAGGCGGACCGTCCGCCGGATCGTGAGCGGATCGCCGGCGTGGAAGCCGCACGCGACGTTGACCGACGTGACGAGCGGGATCAGCGCTTCGTCGGCGCCCATCGGCCACGGCCCGAGGCTCTCGCCAACGTCCGCGTTGAGGTCGATCCGGGTCACCACGCGGCCATCCTACGCTGCCGGCGGCCCGCGGACGGCCTCCGGCCGGGCGCGGCGAAGAAGCCGCCCACCCTGGTGCCGACCAGGCCGCGCCTCCGGCGCCGACCCCGGCCCGGGCGGACCTGTACGATCGGCAGGTGGATCCCCACGCGACGGACTACGCGCTGCTCGACTTCGGTGACGGCCGGCGCCTCGACCGGTTCGGGGCCGTGATCGTGGATCGCCCCGCGCCTGGCGTGGCCGATGTGCCGGTCCTCGACCCCCGGGCCTGGACCACGGCGTCCGCGCGATTCGGCCGCGCTGCCGGAGCCGACGACCTGGCCGGCTGGGACCCGGCGGGCGCTCTCCCGTCGGCGTGGGACGTGGTGGTCGATGGGTTGCGCCTGGAGCTCCGCCCGACACCGGCCGGCCAGGTGGGCCTATTCCCCGAGCACGCAGAGCCAGCCGCCTGGGCTGCCGACCGTGCCCGGGCCGCCGGTACGCGCCTGGCCCGCCCGCCCGAGATCCTCAACCTCTTCGCGTACACGGGACTCGCGACGCTCGCACTCGCACGCGCCGGCGCCCGGGTTGCGCACGTGGATGCCTCGCGGCCGGCCGTGGCGTGGGCGCGCCGGAACGCGACGCGCGCAGGTCTCGACGACGCGCCGGTCCGGTGGATCGTGGAGGATGCCCGGGCCTTCGTGGCCCGGGAGGCGCGCCGCGGCCGCCGCTACGACGGAGTCGTGCTGGATCCTCCGACCTACGGGCACGCGCCCCGCGGGGGCGCGGCATGGCGGATGGAAGCGGACCTGGCCGGGCTGCTCGCCGGGTGCGCGGCGCTGACCGGCCCGGCGCCGGCGTTCTTCATCCTGACCGCGCACACCACCGGGTTCGAGGCCGCCGAGCTCCGCGCAGGGATCGCTGGCGCCTTCGGCGAAATGCTCGCGCGTCGCGCGGAGGTGGTCCCGCTCGGCGTCCGTCGCCCTGACGGCCGGCAGCTCCCGGCCGGCCTCGCGATTCGGTGGGGACCATGACCGACGACCGCGCGCCGCGCGCGCTTACCAGCGCCGCGAACCCGCGCCTCCGTGCCGCGGCCGCGCTGCGTGATCGACGCGACCGCGTTCGAACCGGGCGGCTCCTGGTTGACGGGGCGCGCGAGGTGGCGCGCGCGCTCGACGCGGGAGTGACGCTCGTGGAGGCGTTCGTGGTGGCGGGACCCTCCCCGGATCCGGAAGTCGCCGCGGTCGCGGCCCGTGCGGCCAGCCTCGGCGTGCCGCTTGTGCCGGTCGCGCGGGACCTGCTTGCCCGACTGGCCTACGGGGAGCGTGCGAGCGGGATCGTGGCCGTCGCGACCGCGCCCGGGACCTCACTCGCGGGCCTGGGCCTGCCGGCGACCGCGCCCCTCGTCGGCGTCCTGGAGGACGTGGAGAAGCCGGGCAACCTGGGCGCGGTCTGCCGGAGCGCGGACGGAGCGGGGCTGGACGCGCTGATCGCCGCGGGCGGTTCCGCCGCCGCCGATCCATGGAACCCGAACGCCGTGCGTGCATCGCTGGGTACCGTCTTCACGCTCCCGCTCGCGGTCGCGACGACCGCCGACGTCCTGGCCTGGCTCTGTGAACGCGGGCTGCGAGTCGTCGTGGCGCGCGTCGACGGGAGCGTGCCCTACACGGACGTGGATCTGACGGGCCCGGTCGCACTGGTCCTCGGGAGCGAGGCGCACGGGCTCACGGCCGAGTGGTCGGGCAGCGACATGACCGCGGTGCGGCTGCCGATGCGGGGCCGCGCCGATTCGCTCAACGTCGCCGCCGCCGCCGCCATCCTCTTCTACGAGGCACGTCGCCAGCGTGACGCGGACGGGTGACCCATTCGACCATGCCCGCTGACCGGACATAACCGGAGCTCGACCTATACTCGGCCCGATGGATTCGCAGGCACCCCGAACACGCTGGATCGGCTCGACCGGCCGTGGCCTGATTCTCGGTATCGCCGGGCTCGTCGCGGTCGCCGGCCTCGTGCTGGCGGCGCCTGGCGGCCTGGTGCGCGCCGCCGACCGCGAGACGAGATTCGCGATGTCGGCCCCGGCGACGATCGATCCCGCCGCCGCAGGCGATGCCGGCAGCGCGGCTGTGATCGCCCAGCTGTTCGAAGGCCTCACGGCGATCGATGGAAGCCTGGCGCCCCGCCCGGCGCTTGCCGCCGGCTGGACGTTCAAGGACGGCAACCGGACGGTCGACTTCACGCTTCGCGAAGGCCTCGCGTTCTCCGACGGGACACCGATCACCGCCAACGATGTCGCGCGGAGCTGGCTCCGGGTCCTGGATCCGGCTGCACCCTCGCCGCTGGCGGCGCTTTTGTACGACGTAGTCGGTGCCCGCGCCTACGCGAGCGGAGGATCCACTGACCCGACGACCGTCGGCCTGCACGCGGACGGGCTGCTGTTCGAGGTCCGGCTGACGCGTCCCGCGGGCGACTTCCCGGCGATCGCGGCGAGTCCGTCGCTTGCGGTGGTCCCGCCCGGGGTGGGCCGGGATCGGACGGCCCTCGACGCCGGAGCCGGGTTCGTCGCCTCGGGCGGCTACGTCCTCGCGGGGCGCACGTCGACGGAGCTGCAGCTCACGGCCAACGTCCACTACTGGGGCGGGCCGCCCGCGCTGTCGCGGGTAACGCTTGTCACGGACCTCGGCGGGAAGTCGCCCGTCGACGTCTTCGGCGCGGGCACGCTTGATTGGACGCCGGTCGGCCCGGATGACGCCTCGTGGATCGGCTACGACCGGGACCTCGGGCCGCAGCTCCGCTCGTTCGCCGACCTCGCGGTCACCTACTACGGCTTCGACACTCGCCGGGCGCCATTCGATGACCCGCGCGTCAGGCGCGCGTTCGCGCAGGCGGTGGACTGGCGCCGCGTCGTGCGGCTTGCGGACGGGAACGGCGCGCTGCCGGCCACGGGCATGGTCCCGCCCGGCATCCCGGGCCGGAGTGATGGCGACTTCCTGCCGGCGTTCGATCCAGCGGCCGCGAAGCGGCTCCTCGCCGAGGCGGGCTACGCGGACCCGGCCGCCTTTCCGGTGATCACGCTCGTCGACGCCGGGAGCGGGTACGACGCCGGGATCATCGACCAGCTCCACGCGAACCTGGGCGTCACGGTGCGCTACGAGGCGGTCGACTTCGCGGACTTCTTCAGCCGGCTCGGCAGCGCCGACGGGCCGCGGTTCTGGGCGCTCGGGTGGGTCGCAGACTACCCCTCGCCGAACGACTTCCTGGGGATCCTGCTCGGCGGCGGCGAGCCGAACAACTACGGCGGGTGGGCATCCGCGTCGTTCGACGCCGCGATCGCCCGCGCGGGCGGAAGCGAGGACCCGTCGACCGTTCGCGCCGCATACGACGAAGCGGAGGCGATCGTCCGGGACGAGGTGCCGGTCGTGCCGGCCGCCTATGGCGCCAGCTTTGCGCTCAGCCGGACGGGGCTCCAGGGCGCGCAGACGAACGGCCTGGGGATCCTGCGGATCGCCGGCATGGCGTGGGCTGGGGGGACGCCGTGACGCCACGACGCCCGGCGCGCGTGCTCTCCGCGCTGGTCGCCTCGCTCGGGCTCGCCCTCGGGCTCGCCGCGCCCGGGGTGCGGGCCGCCGACGTCTCGTTTGGGACACCGTCGGCAACGTCGGTCTACGGCACGGGTGTCACGTTCGTGCAGCCGGTGACGGTCGGAGGGACGATCCGCCGGACCGAGCTGCTGATCACGTTCCCCACCGCGCTCGGGCCGCTCGTTCACGAGATTCCGGTCCCATCGGGCAGCGGGGCCCTGACGCTGCGGGGCGGCTGGTCAGTGGCCACGGACGGCCACCTGGTGCCGAACACGCCCCTGGTGGCGCGGTGGCGCATCACGCCGACGGTGGGCGACCCGGTGGAGGGCCCGCCAGTCACCGTTCTCTACACGGATACGCGATTCGCCTGGAAAACGCTCACTGGCACCCTGGTCCGGATCCACTGGTACGAGGGCTCGGATGCGTTCGCGCGGCGCGCGCTTGCGGTCGGGGAGAAGGGCGTGAAGCAGGCGGCCGACCTGTTGGGCGTGCGGGAGACGGATCCCATCGACTTCTTCGTCTACGCGGCCCAGGCGCCGTTCTACGACGCGCTGGGACCCGGTACGCGCGAGAACGTCGGCGGCGAAGCCCACGCGGACATCCGGACGCTCTTCGCCCTGATCGAGCCGAGCGCCGTCGGCGATCCCTGGGTCGACGTGGTCATCCCGCACGAGCTGACCCACCTTGTCTTCAACACGGCCGTGCTGAACCCGTATCACTTCCCGCCTCGCTGGCTGAACGAGGGGCTCGCCGTCTACCTCTCCGAGGGCTATACGGCGTCCTGGCGCGCCGCCGTCGAAGGGGCGGTCCGGCAGCGCAGCCTGCTGTCGCTCGCGGCGCTGGACGGCCAGTTCCCGACCACCGCTGACGGGTTCCTCCTGGCCTACGGGGAGAGCGTCTCGGCCGTCGACTTCTTCGTTCGGACGTACGGCAAGGACCGCCTGGTGTCGTTGATCCGCTCGTACGCTGCTGGCCGGACCGACGACGAGGCGTTCTCGGCGGCGATCGGCGTGGACGTGCCGGGGTTCGAAGCGGCCTGGCTCGCCGGTCTGGCTGCGACCGCCCCCACGCGGTACGGGCCCCAGCCCGCGCCGACGGGACCGCTGCCGCCGGGCTGGGATGGCACGGCCCCCTCGCCCGCCCCGGGCGCAGCGCCGTCCGCTCCAGATGCCGCCTCGCCCGCCCCGGACGCAGCGGCGTCCGGCTTCGCTGTCTCCCCATCGACGTCGGATGGGGGCGCGACGAGCGCCGGCGGCGTATCCGGCGGGCCCATCCTGCTCGCGATTGCGGCGGCCGGGCTCGGCGTGGGCGGCCTGCTTGGCTACGTCCGGCGCCGACGCACGCTGCGTGCTGCGGGCGCGCCCGACCGGGACCCGCCGGAGGCCGCCCGATGAGCGGCGTTGGGGCGCGGATGCGATCGACCCCAACCTGGCAGATCACGCTCTTCGTCGCCCTCGTCGCGCTCGGCTTCCTGATCGCGGTACAGCTCCGGTCGGAGATGCCCCGGGTTCAGTACACGTCCCAGGAGCGGGCGCCGCTCATCCAGACCGTGACCGACCTCCAGGCTCAGCAGAAGGCGCTCCAGGCGCAGATCCTGGACCTGCGCAGCCGGATCACCAACGCCG
>Ga0209226_10000822_pt1 | contig 15543 bp, 13 predicted proteins | sample BarGraNGADG00212_2_FD_184497 | JGI IMG/M metagenome (GOLD analysis project Ga0209226, IMG submission 184497) | Arctic peat soil microbial communities from Barrow, Alaska, USA - Barrow Graham LP Ref core NGADG0011-212 (SPAdes) (version 2) | ecosystem: Environmental > Terrestrial > Soil >...
GAGATGGAATCTTTAACTCGTTATTTAATGATACTTGAGCAAGTACTTTGAAAAGTATCTTTACTTGCTTCCGCCTTTGCATTCACCATAGCAGCCGCCTAAGCAAGTATGTTCGCAGTTTTTCCCGCAGTCTCCCTGGCATCCTTTTTCACAGGAACCTCTGCAATCACCTTTGCATTCACCATAGCAACCACCCAAACATGTTGTTTTGCAGTTATTCCCGCAATCGGTCGGTTCTTCAATTCCTTTCTCAGAATTCTGACTACCACCTGTACAATTATCTGCACATCCACCTGTACACCCAACTGCACACCCGCTTGAACACGTACCTTCACAGGACGAGCCGCAATTAGTACTTTCATTTTTCTTGGAATTCTGACTACCACCTGTACACGTATCAAGACACATACCTGTACACGTTTCTGCACACCCACCTGTACAAGTACCTTCGCAAGTCGAACCGCAATCATTCGGCTTTTTGGAAAATCCTTGATTTGGTTTTGCAAATAAATCCCCGATATGTCCTAAACTAAGAAATGCAATTGTAGGTATTGCCGTTTTCCCTACGAAACTTATAAAATCCCGCCTGTTTATATTAGAACCTGAAGAATCAGTAATATTTTTATTTTCTGATTTTTTTAGAGAATTGCTCTTTTTTTCTCTCAAGACTTTATCGATTTAATTTGTTGAAAAAATATTTTCTTTTGATAAATTTTTTAGTATAAATAATTAAACAAAATCAAAAAAAATCAATTTCGGAAAAATTTTTATCGATTCTTAATCATTAAAGCAATGGATATAATTCTAAAAATAAAGGTACTCCTACTTGTTCGCTCCGATGCATGTACCTTCACAATTACCAGCGCATATAGCTATACAAGAATTTTCACATGTGCTTGTACAACTCGCACAAGAACCTTCACACGAACCTTTACATCCACCTTCACAGTTATCCTGACAAACGCCAGAACATCCTCCACAATTAGCCCTACAGGAGCCTTCACAAGTCGAGCCGCAATTAGTTGGTTCTTCTAATCCTTTTTCAGACTTCTTACTACCACCTTTTGCAGTATTTTCACAAGTGCCTTCACAAGTACCTGTACAATTACCTCCACATTCTGTTGTACAGCCTTCAGTACAGGAACCCTTACAAGTACCTTCACAGGATGACCCGCAGTCATTCGGATTTTTGGAAAATCCTTTATTTGGTTTTGCAAATAAATCCCCGATACGTCCAAAACTGAGAAATGCAATCGTTGGAATTGCTGATTTTGCTACTAAGTTTAAAAAATCCCTTCGGTTAATATTAGAATCCGAAAAATCGGTAATATTTTTATTATCTGATTTTTTTAGAGAATTGCTCTTTTTTTCTTTCATAACTTTATTGATTCAAATTAGTTATAAAAAATATTTTTTATGATAATTTTATAAACTGAATATAACAAAACAAAATCAAAAAAATCTAATTGTGCGGAATTAGCATTTATTTTAAGTCATTTCATATATTTATATACACTTATTTATAGACGCATTTTGCTCCACCTTTACAAGTAGTATCACAATTATACCAACAATTATTGGAACAGGAACTTGCACATGTTTTATTACAGTCACTTTCACATGTTCCCACACATGTCCCATCACACCCATTATTACAAATAGCCGAACAATTATTTTTACATTCTCCTTTGCAATCGGTCGGTTCTTCAATTCCTTTTTCAGACTTCTTACTACCACCTTTTTCAGTATTTTCACAAGTGCCTTCACAAGTACCTGTACAATTACCTCCACATTCTGTTGTACAGCCTTCAGCACAAGAACCCTTACAAGTACCTTCACAGGTAGAGCCGCAATCATTAGGTACCTTGGAAAATCCTTTGTTAAGATTTTGATTTCCTGTATTTGGTTTTGCCATCAAATTCCCGAGGTTCCCTAAACTAAGAAATGCAATCGTTGGAATTGCTGATTTTGCTACCAGGTTTAAAAAATCCCTTCGGTTAATGGCAGAATCTGAAGAATCAGTAATATTTTTATTATCTGATTTCTTTAGAGAATTGCTCTTTTTTATCCTCATAACTTTATCAATTAAAATTATTAGTAAAAACCAATGTTTTTTAAAATAATTTCTATACAGTATATTTTATTCGTTAAAAACAAAAAAAATCAATCTTAGCTGAATTATTATTTACTATTACAGCAATAAACATAATTCAATTAACTACCAGGTCGAGCCGCCTCTACAAGTATCCTTACAGGTACCCTGACAAGTAGTATCACAGCCACCTTTACAAGTATTTTCACAGGAGCCCTGACAACCTCCCTTGCAGGTCTCTCCGCAATAGCCTTCACAGGTACCTTTGCAATTATTTTGACAGTCGTCTCTACAAGCAGCCGAACAGGTACCTTCGCAAGTACCTTTGCATGTGCCTTCGCAAGTTGATGTGCAATCGGCCGGTTCTTCTAATCCTTTCTCAGAATTCTTACTACTACCTGTACATGTATCTGCACACCCACCTTTACACGTATCTCCACACGTTCCTGAACAAGTACCTTCACAGGTCGAGCCGCAATCATTAGGTACCTTAGAAAATCCCTTGTTAAGATTTTGATTTGCTTTATTCGGTTTTGCCATCAAATTCCCGAGGTTCCCTATACTAAGAAATGCAATTGTTGGAATTGCTGCTTTTGCTATAATGTTTAAAAAATCCCTGCGGTTAATATTAGAATCTGAAGAATCAGTAATATTTTTATTATCTGATTTATTTAAAGAATTGTCCTTTTTTATCCTCATAACTTTATCCCATAAAATTATTAATAAAATGTAATGTTTTTTAATAGTAATATCTATATACTATATTTTATACCTCAAAATTAAAATAAAGTTCAATATTACACAGAAAATGGGTCCCCGATGAATCGGTATTTTCGAAAAGACTCCTTATAAAAAAAGATAAGTCCTGACTAATGGGGGGTCAGGACTTAGATGAGATATGATTAAGCGTTATAAGGACTCTTTTAGAACATTAAATTCAAGTTTAATTTTAAAAATCTTTTGTTTTCTCTATACCGGGAAAGGTCCCTGTCCGGAACCTTTTCCAGTACAAGATAGTTGTTCTCCATTTCACCCACGCAGTCACTAATTTGTATTTTGCTCATTTATAATTATGCAATTGCTATATTTACAATTACATTTTTTAATTTATTAAAATGTTGTTATTTCTTTCTGAAATAATGCTTGTTTAATAAAATCATTTAATTCAAAAATATTTATAGGTTTCTCAATAAATGCTGTTATTTTTAATTTTTCTAGTGATGTATCAGCATAATCAAAGGCTGAAATAAGAATTATGGGCTTTGTAAATTTCATTTTTTTTAATACAGAGTATAATTCAAGCCCATTTAGTTTTGGCATTCTGATATCTGAGATCACTAAATCGGGGTCAAACTTTTTCACCAATTCCAACCCCTCGAGTCCGTCTGAAGCAGTTGCTACTTCGTATCCAACATCTTTCAGATAGGAACCGATTGATTCCGTCGTTGATGGGTCATCATCTATAATTAATATTCTTTTCATCTATTATTTGACTCCTTTGTCTGTTTGTTAAGTTTGTTATACATCTCACTATTATATTACAAAACCAAGAACTAAAACAATAACCAGAGAAGTAATTATTATTATAGAACTAATTTCGTACTTGGAGATACTGGTTTTTTTAAATGTTAAATGTGTCATTTTTTTCTCCTGTTTTAATTTTGACTTTTATCTTGATTACTGCAAACAAAGTGCCAAAAATAATAGCTGTTTTTTTAATGAAAATCAAAGATATATCCCTGAATTTTCTCAAATTGAGAAAATATAAATCTCAAATTGAGAAAATTTATGTGAAAATTAAACAGGAAATCCAATAAGAAGGATGAGTTACTATTCCGTTTTAAAAAGTAAATTGTCGTTAAAATCTTAATTAATAGATGATTGGAAAAAATGAGGTTGTAGGAAAATAATAAATTTCCCGGATTTTGATATTTCAGTAAATTATTTTGTCAATCTAAATAATTCGATTTTTCTATATAAAGTAGCACGGCTTATACCAAGAATCTCGGATACCGCCCTGATATCCCAGTCTGTCTTTTGAAGTATGAGTTCTATATGTTTTTTTTCGATATCTTCGAGTTTTACGTTCGAACCGATTAAAGAATCGAAGGTTTCCTCTTTCCGGACATCGCTCAGCAATAGATTTTCTTTTTCGAGAACATCTCCTCTTGAGAGCACTATCGCCTGCATCAATGTATTTTCGAGCTCTCTTACGTTACCTTTCCACTCATGATTTTTAAGTATTTCGAATACATCATCAGGAATTTTTCTCACATTCTTATGAAGCATCGTATTTATTTTCATAAGAAAATGTCTTACAAGAAGTTCAATATCTTCTTTTCTCGACCTTAAAGACGGAGGACTGATTGTAAAGACATTAAGTCTGTAATACAGGTCTTCCCTGAATTTCCCTTCGTTTACAAGCTGAAGAAGATCCTTATTAGTGGCAGTAATTATCCGGGCTTTCATTTCGAGCAGTGTTTCTCCGCCAACTCTTTCGAACACATGCTCTTGCAGTACACGAAGAATTTTCGCCTGAAGATTAAAAGACATTTCAGAAATTTCATCAAGGAAAATAGTACCTTTACCTGCCAGTTCAAATTTCCCTCTTTTATCTTTTATAGCATCTGTAAAAGAACCTTTCATATGTCCGAATAATTCGCTCTCGAGTAGATTTTCAGGCAGTGCAGTGCAGTTGATAGCAATAAAAGGTTCGGATTTTGTGATTCCGGAATTATGTATTATTTTTGCAATCAGCTCTTTTCCTGTTCCGCTTTCGGCTTGAATTAGAACTGTCACACGTGAAGCAGAAGCTTGTCCTATCTTTTTATAAATATTCCTCATTTGAGGAGATTTACCAATCAATGTATCGGTCATAACTGTCTCCGAATCAACTTCCGGTGTGTAGGACTCTAATTTCTGGCTTAATTTTCTGTTTTCAAGTGCACGCTTGATTGATAATTTCAGTCTCAGGATATCAACGGGCTTTTCAAGATAATCGTAAGCACCCTGCTGCATTGCAGCGATTGTAGAATTCATATCATCGTAAGCAGTGATAACTATCACCTGTATCAGTTCGTCAAATTCTTTAATTTTAGTTAATACTTCGATTCCGCTCATGCCCGGCATATTGATATCAGTGATAACAAGGTCAGGATTTTTCAATTTCACGAGATTTATTCCTTTAAAGCCGTCTTCAGCGGAGTAAGTCTCATACTCAAGGTCATTCAGGTAAGAGGAGATAGATTCCCTTGAGGATTCATCATCATCTATTACGATTATTCTGTATGGCATATCCATTTTCTATGTTTTAGAATTTCCGTCAAATTTCACCGGTAATGAGACACAAAAAATTGTTTCACCCGGGTTAGATGATATAAGTTTAAGAATACCATTATGCTGTTGTATTATATTTTGGGAAATTGATAAACCTAAACCCGAACCCATAATTTTTGTTGAATAGAATGGATCAAATATTTTCTCTGAATTTTCTATTCCGCTTCCTGTATCCCTTATGAAAATATCAACGGTATTTTTTTTAACATGCTCGCTATAAACCTTCACTTCCCCTTTTTCGGAAATTGCATCAAATGAATTCAGAAGCATATTTAAAAATACTTGTTTAAGCTTTTCCTTATCGGCATGTATGACAATATTTTCCGTATTATTTAAAAGTGTTATACCTGCGGCATCAAATTGCGGTTTCAACTGATGAACAATGTTTTCGAACAGATGATTTATATTAAACTCAGATATTACAAGGTCTAAATGACGTGCAAACTGAAGGACTCCTTTTACGAGGTTATCGAGGCGTGTTACTTCTTTTAGTATTATTTGCATACGTCTTCTATTCCCTTCGCTTAACTCAAGAATCTGATTTAATATATCCACATTTATCTTAATTGAATTAAGCGGATTCCTGATTTCGTGTGAAAGTACTGCACTCATTTTTCCGATAGTTGCAAGCCTCTCAGCTCTCTTAAGTTCTTCTTCTGCCTGTATCCTTTGCATCATTTCTATCTTCAGATCTTCATTGGATTTTTGCAGGGCTTCAGTTCTTTCCTTTACACGCTTCTCCAGCTCATCGTTCGATTTTCGAAGAGTTTCCAGAATAATTTTGTTGTGTGTGTGCTGCTTCTGAAGTGAAAGTTCTATATTTGTTATCAATATTTTTTCGTCAACCGGCTTCAACAGGTATCCAAAAGGTTCGGTGATTTTAGCCCGCTGAATCGTTTCGTCAGATGAATCCGAAGTGAGATATATTATAGGGATATCATATTTTTCTCTTATTTTCTTGGCTGCAGTTATTCCATCAACTTCATCTTTAAGAAAAATATCCATCAGTATAAGGTCCGGCTGTGAATTGTTTACATATTCAATTGCTTCATAAGAAGTGGATATACTTTTTGGAACTCTGTAATTTTTCTTAAGCAGAATTTTTTTTATTATTGTAGCTGCGAGAATATCATCTTCGACAATTAGAATCTCTTCATTTTTCATGTTTATGCAGTTTATTAACATTAAAATATATTTTTAAGCGTTTAATTTCAATTTGAAACGAAGTGTATAAAAAGATAATGAATTATTGACACGATACTCCCCCTTCTTGAGATTTTCCTTTCGTTGAATTCTCTTTGGGAAAGAATATAATCGAATCAAGGAACTTTCAACATTAAACATTTATTGTTTAAGCATAATTTGCTATATTTATATGATAAAAATCGGTTTTCAATATCTGCTGATAAAATGAAGTACACCAATAGAATGTCTGCAAAGTATATACCTTGGTTTTTAATTCTCTTTATTATAGGTCTTACATTAATATTAACAATTACTGGTTATTTTTACTATTACAGACAGATTTCAATCGCTGAAAAAGATGCACGGATTCTTGTAAAATCCAGATTGGAATTAACAGCAAGTCAGATTTCTCATTGGGGAAAAGATAAACTTGGAGAAGCTCAGACTATATATAATAATCACCTCATCATAAACGAAATACAGGATTTATTTGCAGACCGGGATAATAATTCAAAAGAAGCAATATTAGCCTGGTTCAAATCTCTTGTAGAAAACAGGGATTACAAATCCATTCATCTTTTTAATTCTGAAGGTATTCATAAATTGTCTTACCCGGATTCCGCAAGTTACAAACCCGGTATTACAATAGATACTTTAAAAGAAATTTCCCTGTCAGATATTTATCAAAATGAAAAGACCGGAGATATCTGTATCGATATTTCAATCCCTCTTTACAGATTTGACAGGAAAGGAAGTACCTTCACCGGAGTTTTGTTGATGAGTATTGACCCTAACGTTAATCTTTATCCCTATCTTATTTACCCGGGAACCGAAGGTAGTTCCTTTGAGAATTTATTGATTAAAAGAGATGCAAGTGATGTTATTTATTTAAATGAACTAAAATATAAAAGAGATACACCCCTGAAATTTAAAATACCCCTGGTAAATGATGAAATTATATCGATTCAGGTAACAAAAGGTAAAACAGGATATATTGAAGGGAAAGATTACAGGGGAGAAGAAGTATTTGCATATTCTCAAAAAATCGGAAACGGAAATTGGTATTTAATTTCAAAAATTGACAGGAAAGAAATTCTTGCCCCGGTCAAATCAAAATTTTTATTGATATTTATAGCTCTTGTAATATTATTATCTGCTTTCTGGGCAATGCTATTTTTATACTGGAAAAATCAACGTATTAAATATTACAAAGAACAATATGAAGCAGAGTTAGAAAAGCGTGCACTTAATGTTCATTACGAATATCTGACAAAATATGCTAACGACATCATATTAATGATGGATTCAGAATACAATATTAAAGATGTAAATGAAAAAGCATTGATAACATACGGCTATATAAGAGAAGAAATTCTTAAACTGAATGTAAAGGATTTAAGAGCTCCGGATATAATATCTAATCTCGATGAAATCACACAACAGGTAAGAGAAAAGGGCGGAATGATTTTTGAGACTTATCATTCCCAAAAAGACGGAAAAATTTTTCCTGTTGAAGTGAGTGCAAGAGTAATTGAAATTGAAGGGAAGTTTTTTTATCAGAGTATTATAAGGGATATAACAGACAGGAAAAAAGCTGAAGCTAAGTTAATTAGCTCGGAAAACAGATTGAGGGCAATATTTGAGGGTGCTAATGATGCAATAATGGTGCTTGATGGAGATGCTTTGGTTGAGTTCAACAAAGCCGCAGAAGAAATGTTCGGGTTTGACAGGGAAAATCTTTTAAATAAAAAGCCTTGGGAGCTTTCCCCTGAATATCAGGAAGACGGCAGACCTTCAAAATCCGGTTCGCAGGAACACATCAAGTCTGCTCTAAGCGGAAAAACAGAAAAGTTCGTCTGGACACATTTAAGAAATCTATCAGAACCTTTTTCTGCAGAAATAATTCTGAATTCATTTTTCGTAGAAGACAAAAAATACCTGATGACTATTCTCAAGGATGTAACGAAAGATATTTTTAAGGAAAAAGAACTTGCAAATAGCCGCGAACAGGTGGAGCATCTGAAGAAATTTTATCAAAATATTCTTGAGTCCATTATTGACGGCGTATGGGTAACAGATAAAAACGATTGTATTATATATGCGAATAGCGCTATGCTGAATATTGCCGATACTACAAATAAAAGGCTGCTAAACCTTAATATTTTCAGTGATATAAAAGGAAATACACTCTTATATTTTAAACCGTACTATCTGAAGGCAAAAAGCGTTCTTGCTCCTGTCTTTTACGAATCTGTCCCTATCACACAGCCATCAGGTAAAAAAATGTATCTAACGGGCTGGATGATTCCTATAATTAAGGATGGAAAATATGATGGAATGATATGCTCTGCTCAGGAGGTCTCGGATAAAATCGCTGCTATCGAAGAGATAAGATATCTTTCAAGGGCAGTAGAGCAAAGCCCGGCATTAATTGTGATAACAGACCTTGAAGGAAATATTGAATATATTAATTCAAGATTTACAGAAACTACCGGCTACGGAATTGAAGAGATTGCCGGCAGAAAACTTGACATACTGAAATCAGGTCACAAGTCAGATGAAGCTTATGATTTACTGTGGGATAGTATGAAATCAGGAGAAGAATTCAGGAGCGAATTTCTTTGCAGGAAAAAAAACGGAGAACTTTTCTGGGTGGATTCGTTATTTTCCCCTATCAGAGATGATAAAGGAATCACTACACATTATCTTTCCGTAAAAGAAGATATAACAGAAGGTAAAAAAATCGAACAGGAGCTTATTATCGCAAAAGAAAAAGCGGAAGAGATGAGCAGATTAAAATCAAATTTCCTTGCGAATATGAGCCATGAACTGAGGACACCAATGAGTGCTATTCTTGGCTTTGCTGACCTTCTTCACGAAAGATTGACCGATCCGGAACTTAAAGAGATGTCCGGAATAATTCTAAACGGAAGCAACAGGTTAACTCAAACTCTGAATTCAATTTTAGACCTGTCCCGTATCGAAGCAAATAAATTTGATCTTAAACTTGCAATATCGGATATCGTTCCTGTAATCAGGGAATCTATCAGACTCTTCGAGGCGCTTGCAGACAGCAAGAATATCAGGCTTGAATTTGTAACATCTCAAAAAAGTATATTTTCAAAAATTGATGAAAAACTTTTCAGGCAGATTTTTAATAACCTCATTAATAATGCCCTTAAGTTTACAAAAAAAGGCAGTGTTTCGGTAATAATTGATACTGAAATTAAAGATGGAACTACTTACGCAATAATAAAGGTTAAGGATACCGGTATCGGAATTTCTGCTGATAAACTAAATCTGATTTTCGAACCGTTCCGCCAGGTGAGCGAAGGTTTAAGCAGAATGTATGAAGGTACGGGTCTTGGGCTTACACTTACTAAAAGATTTATTGAAGCAATGCACGGAAGTATTGAAGTTGAAAGCAAGTTAAATACAGGCACCACATTTACGGTTAAACTGGAAGTAAAAGATATCGATACATCAGCCGGAGTAATAAAAACAAAATTTAAAACAAAGAAAATTCCGGAAAAAGATCCGATTTATACAGATATAAAAATAATGATTGAAAAAGAACTGCCGAAAATACTGATTGTTGAAGATGATACTATCAGCCTTAAGGCAATGCTGGTATTCCTTCGTAACATCTGTACCTGCGATTCAACGGATAATGGTTACAATGCAATTGAACTAGCAAAAGAGAACAAATACCGTTTGATATTGATGGATATAGCGTTAAAAGGAATCGACGGGATCGAGACCGCAAAAGAAATTAAACAAATCTCCGGATACAAAGATGTACCTGTAGTTGCCGTGACTGCATTTGCTATGGCGGGCGAAAAAGAAAAAATTCTCTCGGAATCAATAGAGTATTATATATCGAAACCATTTGAAAGAGCGGAGTTTGCCAGACTCGTAAAAGATTTGCTGAATAAAGAATAATCCTAACTCAGGAAATATTGGAAAGCCGTTTTTTCAAAAGTCAGTATTTTCTTAAATTTTGCCGTTTCCTTTTTTTTCTAATATAACGAACAACTCCCTGCCTGCCCTCGGCTTGATTGAGTTGTAACATCTTTCAAAAACCCTGAACTCAAATAAACTATCTAAATACTCCCTGTATTCCACGGATGTTCCTCCGAATGGAGGTTCTTCACATGGTTCAAAATTAAATAATATTTACAGGTTTTTAAGTATTCCACGGATGTTCCTCCGAATGGAGGTTCTTCACGGTTAAAATCACAATCAAAAAATAATCCCGTAAGTTTGCCCTTTTCATTAAGTAGTTCATAAATTTTTTCGGCATATTTTCTTCTATCACCGGGACTGATGGCGCAGAAAAATGTCTGCTCTAATATTAATTCATATTTCCCTTCGTGTTCGAAAAAATTTTCACATAGCAGATTATCAACCGGGAAATCAGCAGCGCGTTCTGAAAAATTTTTCAAAGCAAGTTCAGACCAGTCAAGAAGATATATGTTTTTAAATCCAAGAGCATATAGATACTCAGCTTCGTATCCGTTTCCTCCGCCCGGTATAAGTATTTTAGTATCCTTATTTTCGAGCTGGTCAAAATATTCTTTCATTGGAGCCGATATCGTCCCTATATCCCAGCCGGTATATCCATTTTTATATTTTTCCTCCCAATAGTTTTTATTGAATATCATGCTTTCTATTAATAATTGATGGAAGATAGAAAATTTAAAAGGAATTTGAAAATTAAAAGTTTCAGGTTACCTGATTTCTCTGTCTAATTTTGCGACATATTTTCTCAAAATGAGAATATCTTATGTCTTATCTGTATAATTAATCAAATAATTAAAGGTTTTTTTTGGCATAATGTTTGCATAATAAAAGGGTAAACCAAAAAAGAAAGGTAACTAAAATGCACTACGACACAGCAAAATCATCAAAAAATATTTCAAAATTTGATATCGGAATTTACACTATTATTTCAACTCTTTTTATTCTTCTCGTAATTGGTATTATTTATTAGAAGAGAAAATTCGAAATAAAAAGAAGGAGACTAAAATGCACTACGAAACAGCAAAAACATCAAATATTTCTAAATTTGATATTGGTATTTACATGATTATTTCAACCCTTTTTATTCTTCTCATAATCGGGATTATTTATTAGAGAGGAAACTATAAATTAAAAGATTCCCGATTTAACCCTTTTTCCAATTTTTAAAGTATTTTTCATATCCTTTGTATACAGAGGATAACAAAAGATTTTTTTTCAACTCATATATAATTTTGCTCCGGAGAAGATTCGGAGCAGAATTATATTTATACATTAATAAATAATCCCCTCGATAATTCCTTCCAATTTTTCAGGAAATAATTTTCGCAAACATTTTTATTTTGATAAAATTATATTAACTTGCAGTTAAAAATTTCAAAATGAATAAAGCTGTAAAAAATTCTCAGGAAGCAATAGAAGGAATAAGCGACAATATGACCATAATGTTCGGAGGGTTCGGGCTTTGCGGTATTCCTGAAAACACAATATTAGCATTATCGAAAATTCCGGTAAAAGGGCTTATTTGTATTTCTAATAATTGCGGTGTTGATGATTTTGGTCTTGGATTGCTGCTTAATAATCATCAGATAAAAAAAATGGTGTCTTCGTATGTAGGTGAGAATGCAGAATTTGAAAGGCAGATGATGAGCGGCGAACTTGAAGTTGAACTTCTGCCGCAAGGTTCGCTTGCAGAGAAAATCAGAGCCGGCGGAGCGGGAATTCCTGCTTTTTATGTTCCCGCCGGATACGGAACGGAAGTTGGTGATGGAAAAGAATCACGCGAATTCAACGAAAAGATGCATCTTCTGGAATATGCCCTCACTGCTGATTTCGCTGTCGTAAAAGCATGGAAAGGCGATACTGCCGGTAACCTTATTTATAAATATACGGCAAATAATTTTAATAATATGATGGCAATGGCAGGAAAAATTACCATTGCTGAAGTTGAAGAGCTTGTTCCGGAGGGTGAACTTGACCCTAATTTTATACATACACCCGGAATTTTTGTTCAACGTATATTTCAGGGTGTTGATTACGTAAAAAGAATTGAACAATTAACCTTATCAAAATAAACTAAATGGCTTTAGATAAAAATCAGATAGCGCATCGTATTGCACGCGAATTAAAAGACGGTTATTATGTTAATCTTGGGATTGGAATACCTACATTAGTTGCTAATTTTATTCCTGAAGATATGCACGTAACCCTTCAATCAGAGAACGGGATGCTGGGAATGGGACCATTCCCTACAATGGAAACCGTGGATGCTGACCTGATTAACGCAGGGAAACAAACTATTACTTATTTGCCGGGTTCTTCATTTTTCGATTCCGCTACAAGTTTCGCTATGATAAGGGGAGGTCATATTGACCTTACAATTCTCGGTGCGTTTGAAGTATCGGAAAAAGGAGATATTGCAAGCTGGAAAGTACCGGGTAAACTTATTAAAGGGATGGGTGGAGCAATGGACCTTGTGGCTTCGGCAAAAAATATCATCGTTGCAATGCAGCATACTAACAAAGAAGGTCAATCTAAACTTTTAAAGAAGTGTACTCTTCCGCTGACGGGTGTGAATTGTGTAAAAAGAATTGTATCAGACCTTGCCGTCATTGATGTTACGGATAAAGGGTTCAAACTGGTTGAAAGAGCACCCGGAATTTCGGTTGAACAGATTAAAGCGGCAACCGAAGGCACTCTTATCGTTGAAGGTGATATTCCTGAAATACAATTTTAGTGAAAAAAGATTGCACCACTAAGACACATTAAGGAAGATTTATTTAAACCAATGGATAATCTTTGTGACAGGAAAAAGATAAGGATGTATCCTAACCCACGGTTTTAACCGTGGGAGAACAGAGAGAATATAAAACACAACCGTTTTAACGGTTTTAAAATAATACAAATTATATGTCGCATTCACACACGAAAATATGGATTCATTTTATATTCGGCACAAAAGAGAGAACGCCTTTAATTGATGAGAAATTTGAAAAATTATTATACATCAGAATTAACGATAAACTCAAAACAGAATATAATTCATTGGTGTACGCAATTAACGGGACCAAAGACCATATACATATTTTATTTTTGCAGGATTCAAACTTTTCATTGTCTGATATTGTTAAAAACATTAAAGGTGAATCATCACATTGGATTAACCAAAATAATTTTATTGATAAAAAATTTGCCTGGCAATCAGGATATGGTGCTTTTTCGATTAGTGATACAAAAGAAGATAAAATAATAGAGTATATAAAAAACCAAAAAGAACATCATAAAAAAATAAGTTTTGCTGAGGAATATAATTTGTTCTTAAAAAAATATGGGTTTAATTCGCTGTTAGAAAACCGTTAAAACGGTTGGAATTTATTCGGACACGTGACCACGGATAAATCCGTGGGTTAGGATAAAAACAAGAAAATGTGAGAGCCCAATCCACAGTTTTGACCGTAGAGACAGGAAAGACCTAACCCACGGTTTTAACCGTGGGGGAGAATAGAAATACAAAGTAATAACCGTTTTAATTCTTGATCCACTGCGGGGGACGGTTTCCAAATTTTAAATTAAATTTATAAAGAATGAAATATCCTAAAAAAGTAGTTGTTGGAGATATAACCGTAAGAGACGGTTTTCAGCATGAAGAAGAATACATACCTGTTGAAGCTAAGCTATGGCTTGCAGAGCAATTGATTCTCTCTGGATTCCGGCACATCGAAGTTACTAACCTTGGAAATCCAGCAGGTATGCCGCAGTTCAAGGATGCAGATGAACTGATGAAGATGATAAGAAACAGCAAAAAGATAGCACATCTTCTGAAAGATGTATCTTTGACCTGTGTAACGATTCGCGAAAAAGCAATTGAAAGAGCGATAAATAACAAACTGGAAGGATTCGGACCCGATAGAATTTTACTTATGGTTTCAACAAGCGAATCGCATCATTTCAAAAACTCCGGACTTTCGCTTGACGATTACTGGAAGATGGCAGAGAAATATATAAAAAAAGCAAACGATGCCGGCATCAAAGTTAATGGAACAGTAAGCACCATCTGGGGCTGCCCGATAGAAGGACCTACGGAAATGAAAAAGGCAATAGATTTCACTAAACGCTGGTTTGATATCGGTGTGAATGATGTGGAGCATGCCGATCACGACGGCTCTGCCTCGCCTGACCGGATTTACAAATATTTTTCTATGCTGATGGACGAGTTCCAGAAACCTAACAAGCACATTGTTCACCTGCATACAACCCGCGGATGGGGTTTGGCAAATATCCTTGCAGCTCTTCAGGCTGGAATGACAAATTATGAATCAACAATGGGAGGCCTCGGGGGACAGCCCGCAAACTTTGTAAGCGGAGTACCTGTCAGCGGTACGGGTGATTATTACTATTCTGACCCGGGCCTTGTCGGTCTTGTATCAACTGAAGATATGGTTGTGATGATGGATGAAATGGGAATAGAAACCAATCTTGATGTAGATAAAATTCTTAGTATCGGTAAAATGGTAGAAAAAATTGTCGGTAGAAGATTACGCTCGGAATGTATTAAGACCGGTAGAATTCCAAAATCCCTCACCGGCAGGTTGATTTATTAATCATTATTTAAAAGACTTTTTTATTTAACATAAGGTTTCGGGAACGCCGGGCTCTTGTAAAATCCTCTAAACGAATGTTTTAGGGGGGGTGTATTAGCTTTGTCTTCAACAATTTATATAATTTCGTATTTCCAGAATTTTACAATATTCATTTCCAAACTAATCCCTTAGGATTAGTTCCTTTTTCATCCCTCTGCACTATTATTAAATCAATTAAATTTCCTTACTTTTAATAAGGTTAATATGTATATTAATCTTGCGTTATATAATGACTAATTTTTAGTTGAAATTTAAAATAGAGACCCCTAA
>Ga0209226_10000824_pt1 | contig 15529 bp, 13 predicted proteins | sample BarGraNGADG00212_2_FD_184497 | JGI IMG/M metagenome (GOLD analysis project Ga0209226, IMG submission 184497) | Arctic peat soil microbial communities from Barrow, Alaska, USA - Barrow Graham LP Ref core NGADG0011-212 (SPAdes) (version 2) | ecosystem: Environmental > Terrestrial > Soil >...
TAGGCCGAGCAGGGTAGGCTCTTGTGTTACGAGTCTGCGCGCCCGCCCGTATGCTGGCGCAGTCGCCCTACTCGCTCCGCGCGACCGTCCGATGGCCAGCAAAGTCCTCATCGTCAGCTTCTACTTTCCGCCGGCAGGCGGCGGCGGCGTGCAGCGCTGGCTCAAGTTGGCCGGATACCTGCCCGGGCAGGGAATCGAGACCCACATCTTGGCCCCCGACGATCCGCGCTGGCTGCAGAGCGACCCCGAGCTGGAGATTCCGGCCGACGTACACGTTCACCGCGCCCGCTACCACGGTCCAAGTGGAACACGGCCGGGCGAGAAGCTGCTCGGAGTAAAAGGGGTGCGACGACTCTGGCGCCGAGCGCTGCTGACGCCGAGGCGCCTACTCGTCCCAGACGAGAACGTCAGCTGGCTTGCCAATGCGCTGCCGGCGGCGCGACGAATCGTCCGGCGCGAGGGCATCGACGTCGTGATCACCACCTCGCCGCCGACCTCCGTGCACATGATCGGTGCGCACCTGCGGCGCCACAGCGAGGTGCGTTGGATCGCCGACCTGCGCGACTCGGTCGTCGCCAAGTCCGACCGCCACTACGAGCGGGCGCTGGTGCGCCTCAAGGAGAAGGCGAACCGAAGGCTCGCCCGCACAATTGCCCGCCGGGCCGATGCGATCGTCTGCGTTACTCCTACGATCGCCGAGCAGATGACCGCGCTTGGTGCGCGCGGCGAGATGCGCGTGATCCCGAATGGAGCCGATTTCGATGACTTCGCGAGCATCGAGTATGAGCCCGGCGAGCGCTTCCGCATCACGCACACCGGCAACTTCTTCGGCAAGCGCGACCCGCGTCCATTCCTTAGCGCACTAGCAAAGATCGATGCACCGATCACGGCCCGCTTCATCGGCGAGTTCAGAACGGCCGACCGTTTGTGGGCCGAGAGCCTCGGCCTGGGCGAGCGGCTCGAGCTGATTCGCTTCCAGCCGCACGCGCAGGCAATCGCCTCGCAACGAAACTCCGAGGCGCTGCTGCTCCTGATCCCCTACTCCGCCGGTCGCGGCAGCGACGTCACCTCGGGAAAGATCTACGAGTACCTCGCGGCCAGGCGCCCGATCCTCGCGGCGGTGCCACCGCGGGGCGCGGCCGCCGAACTGGTGCGCGAGGCCGGCGCCGGTCTCGTCGCCGCACCCAACGACAGCGAGGCCATCCTCTCCGCTCTGAACGAGCTAGTTGAGCGCTGGCAGCAGCGAAAGCTCGCCGACGTCGAGCTTCCGCCGGAGCTTGCCAGCAGCATCGACCGCAAAGAGCGGATGCGCGAGATGGCCGAGTTGATCGAGCGCGTAGCTTCCACCTAGGGCCTATTCCGGTAGGAATGTGTGACCGAGGCGGTCAAGCCGTGGATGACGGTGGCCGGAGGGTCGTGAAGGCGCACTGGTAGTGCGGAAAACGGCCTTGCGGCCGCTGGCGCCGCGGATCGGCCGCGTCGGGTATGCAGGCCTATTGGAATAGGCCCCTAGAGCGCGTACTCCTCGACCCGGTCGAGCCAGTCGCTTGCGAGCGCTCGGAACGGCCCCTTCCGCTCCATCGGCAGGGCATGTCCGGCGCAATCGAGCACGGCGAAGGTCGCGCGCGGGAAGTCGTCGAGCGCTCGGTAGGCGTCCTCATAGCCACACACATGGTCGAAGCGTCCGGTCACGATCAAAGTCGGCGCCGGGAAGGGCCGCGGCAGCGCGAGCGGGAAGGAGAAGTGCTCGTCCATGCGTTCTCCGAAGATAGCGTCGTGGAGGGGAATCGCCGGCAGGATCGAGCGCCGCTGGTCTTCGAGTACTTCCATGCTGTGAATGACGGCGATCTCCCCGACGCTTTCCTCTCCCGGCTCGAGAGCGGCGAGAAAATCGGCGTCCTCGCGCAGCACCCGGTGCACGGGCAGGACTCCCTGCCGCTCGCTGGGCGCGAAATGGGGGACCGAGAGGAGTAGGCCGTCCATATCCTCGGCGCGCTTTCGCACAAGCCCGCGCGCCAGGTAGCCGCCCCACGAGGTTCCGGCCAAAGCGAAGCGCTCGCCCGGGGCGACGGCGTCCAGAAACTCGCCGACGAGATCGAGCATCTGGTCTTGGCTCGCCAGCCACTCCCGCGCCGCGGTGCGTCCAAAGCCCGGCAGGTCGGGGTAGATCCGCCGCCAGCCCGAGCGCTCGGCGAACAGCGGCTCCATGTCGGCAGCGACGTGGCGATGGTCGAGCGGCCAGCCGTGCAGCACGAGAAGCGGGCGCCCCGAGCCAATATCGTCGTAGGAAAAAGTGATGTCCCTGATCTCGCACTCCACGGATGCCTCCTTCACTTCGTAGTAACCGTCGTAATGACATTACCAGTTATCCTTTCATCGCGCTCGGCCTTTGCGGCTCAGGCAGGCAAAGCCTGCTAGGGAAAGTCAATCCGCGCCGATTTCACTTCTCGGGGCTCGGGCTTCACTTCTCGGGGTATGGGCGCCTTTTGCCCACCTCTCCACCCCAGAGCGCGGAGCAGAATGAAAACCCGCCGACTGGGTGCGATCGGTGAGTGCGAGGCTAGGACGCAGCGTCGCGTTCGTAGCCTGCGGCTACGGGCGCGACCGGGCGGTGGAGTGTTTCGCTCCGCGCTCAAACAAACCCACCCACGGGGCGTGAAACGGTAGCTAGAAAAGGCGCATCCGAATGTCTCAGCTTCGTGCCGAATCACATCGACCGGGCACAACTCCGCAACGCAACGCCACGGCTTGCGAGGGGCCCTAGAGCCGGCCGAAGTTCTTCAGGTAACGATAGAGGTAGACAAGCGACGGCTTGGGATCGCGTAGCGAGAGAATCGGCTCGACGAAGGGCGGCCTGGCGAGAACGGGACGTTCGCCTCGCATCAGCGTGATCGCCCAGTGCTTCCTCTTCCCCTCGCTCGTGCGCGGCTGCGGCGGCCGGCCGGTCAGGTCGAGGTAGGCGATGTAGGGCAAGTTCACGCCGCAGGCGGCCGACAGCGTGTGCCACATCCAGAGCCGCGGGTTTATCTCCATCAACTTGTAGCTGCCGTCGCGAGGATCGCGCTTGAACTCCACCTGCGAAATGCCGGTGAAGTCGCAAACCTTGAGCAGACGCAGCGAATCCTCGACCAGCTCGGGTATCCAAACCGTCTCGCCGTGCCGGCAGCTGCCGACGCCACGCGGCACCAGCTTGCGGCTGCGTGGCGTCTGGCGCAGCTTACGACCGCAGAAGACGCCGAGCGGGCGTCCTTCACGATCGAGGTAGCTGCCTACGGTGTAGAGCTCCTTATCGTCGCCGGGAACGACCTCCTGCAACATCGGGGCGTAGGGTGCGGCCTTCTCGTAGGCCTCGTCGAGCTGAGCCATCGAGTCGCAGCGAAAGACGCGCCGCTTGGGATAAACCTTGCGGAAGGCGATCGGCTCCGACGGCTTGACGAAGAGGGGAAAGCCGACCTCCTGCGCGGCCGCGCGGGCCTCGGAGGCCGAGCTCGGGTAGAGCGTCAGCGGCGCGGCGACATTCGCCTCGGCGGCGCGGGCGAGCTGCCAGCGCTTTTTCTGCAGCTCGTCGAGCTTCTCGGCGTCTGGAGCCGGGCAGAGCAGCTTGCCGCCGAGATTGGGCAACGCTCGGGCGATCGAAGCCAAGCCGTCGTCGTGAGTGGCGAAGATCGGTGTCGGCGCCGGCAGCAGCTCGGCCAGCTCGGAAAGAAAGGTTGCGAAACGCTCTTCTTCGGCGTAGGGATCCGGACAAAGCAGCGGCAGGCAGTAGCGAGAGCGAAGCCCGATCGCAAAGGGACGATGATCGAGCGCCAACACCCGCACACCCGCCCGCGCCAGCGATTGAATCGCGCCCAGGCCGTTGACCCAGCCGACCTCGAGCACGATCGCCGGCGGCTCGGACGAGCCGTCGAGAAAGAGCTCGATGCGCGAACGCGTCTCCTGATCGATCATCTTCTCGCTCACCAGAGGGCGATCGTAGCGGCTACCGCAGCGGCACAACCCGTAGAGCCAGTTGCGAATGCCGCACTGCACCGGCAGGGCACCGGGGCGTCCTCCCGAAACGAGTTCCAGATACGATCGGTCGCTGGCCCGGCGTCTTCGGCGCCCCGTATCGATGCCTGCGACGAATCAAATAGCGACGAAACGAAAGCGGAGATGACCGCTCGGTGATTCGCAAGCAGATAGGTCGACTCGCCAAGCAATCCCTGGTTTACGGGATCGGGGGCATCATCTCGCGCGTCGTCGCGATCTTCCTGCTGCCCATCTATACGAGCTTCCTCGTCCCGGGCAGCTACGGCGTGGTGGCCCTCCTCCTGGCTGCCGAAGCGGTCATGGTCATCCTCCTACGCGCGGGTATCCAGAACGCTTTCTTCCGCTTTTACTACCTCACTTCCGACCCGATCAAGCGGCGGACGGTCATTCGCACCTCCTTCTGGTACACGATGAGTGCCGCGACTGTCGGTCTCGTGCTTGGACTCGTTTTCGCGCCGGAGATTGCGACTGCCTTCAATATGCCGGCCCGGCAGATCAACCTCGTCCGGGCGGCCTCGGTGTTTCTCTGGGCCGACATGAACTATCAGCAGCAGACCGCGTTCTTCCGCGCCGAGCAACGCCCGATTTCCTACGCCATCGCCAGCGTCTCGAACGTGATCATCACCATCTGCTCGACGCTGCTGCTGGTCGTCGTATTCCAGAAGGGACCGATCGGACTCATCGTCGGCAACTTCACCGGGACGCTCTGCGTATACGCAGTGCTGCTCGCCTATCGCGCCCGGCTGCTCGGTTTCGAGTTCGATCGACGCCTCTATCTCGCCATGGAGCATTTCGGCCTACCGCTCCTGCCCTCGGCGCTCGCTCTCTGGGCGACCAAGTTCTCTGACCGCTTCTTTATAAGCCACTACTTCGATAAACACACAGTCGGCGTCTATTCCTTCGGCGTTCAGATCGCCTCGGCGCTGGTGTTGGCCATTACCGCCTTCCAGCTCGCCTGGCCCGCCTTCGCCTACTCGATCGAAGATGACGACGAGGCTCGCCACACCTACGCGCACGTACTCACCTATTTCCTCTACTTCATGACCTGGGCGACAGTCGCGCTCTCGCTGCTCGCGCCTTTCTTGGCCCATCTACTCGCTCCCCACAATCACAAATACTGGCCGGGCGCCAATGTCGTACCGGTGCTCGCCTTCGGCACCGTGCTCTTCGCCGGCTACTCGGTGGTGGTGATCAGCATCGGCCGCGTGCGCAAGACCGGCGCCAATTGGATCATCACCGGCCTGGGCGCGCTTGCCGACGTGGGCCTGAACATCCTGCTCATCCCGCGCATGGGCATGATCGGCGCCGCCTGGGCCCTGCTCGGCGCCTATGGGGCGATGTTCATCGCGATGAGCTGGCGCGCGCAACAGGTCTTCTACGTTCCCTACCAGTGGCGCCGAATCGTGACCGTGCTGGCCGCCGGCGCCGGGCTCGTCATAGCCGGCAAGGAGCTCTCGATCTCGGCGCCGCTGGCGATCGCGTTTGCGGCCGCCTACCCCGTGCTGCTCTTCTTCTTCGCCTTCTACTCGGCCTCCGAACGCAAGCAGATAGCCAGGATCGCTCGCCGCGTGCTGCGCATACAGCCCGCCTAGTGCACGATTACGAGCGCGCGCGCCCGGTAGGGCCCTGAGCGAACCACCACGTGATACCGACCCGGTGTCGAGGGGGCATTCAGGACCAGCGAGGGGCTCGATGCCAAGCCGATACCTCCATCGAACCGCCAGCGCACCGACTTCCGGTCGGTCGAGATTGTGAGCCTGAACGATTCACCGGCGGCCACACGGAGGCGCGCCGGACGCAGCGTCAGGATGCGTAGGCGCACAGGAATCGGCTCGGTGGCAATAAGCGATTCGTTGCCGGCAAGATCCACCGCCTTCAGGGTTAGGTTGTGCCAACCCGTAAGCGTGTGTCCGTCCGACATTCCTTTCCAGTCGAACTTGCCCGACCTGCCCGCTCGATATCTCGTCTGCTCGGTCAGCTTGCCGTCTACAAAGAGGAGGACGCGGGCGCGCTCGTTCAAGCGGTAGCTGATGTGCACAGCGTCCTTGTTGTGATCGGCGTCCGGCGAGATCGTGTGCGAGCTAACCGAGACCTTGGTGATCGCGGGCGGCTTCGTATCGAGCCGGATGACATTGGGGAGCAGGATCCGCCGCCTCTCACCGAGATGAACTAGCACGTGGTAGTTGCCGCTGGGAACGAGCCGGCCGCTGTCGTCGTGCCCGTTCCAAACCACCCGCAAGCGGCCGGCCGGCCTGTCCTCACCGGTAAGCAGCACCCTCATCTCCTGATCGTCCGGATTGACGATCGAAACCGCTACGCGTCCACTGCGGCGAAGCGAGAACACCACCCAGGCCTTCGATGTGCTGCAGCGACAGGTCGGCGAGAACAGCTTCGTGACATGAGTGCCCTTGATGGGCGGCGGCTCGAGCTTGAGACGCTCGGTCACCACAAAGGCGACAGCGGTTGCCACCAATAGAAGCGTGACGAGAGCGGGTGGACCATAACGCTTGAACACGGGCGAACTGAGTTTACGTGCCGCCCGGAGTCGCGTGGCCGGAGAAGCCCTACAGAATGAAGGCCCGCCGGGCGTGGCCGGGCGGCGGAGTGCTTTGATTCGCCCGGGCTCCTGGCTCGCTAGACAGTCAAGGTTACCTAATGGTAAGATGAGGCTCGCTATCGAGCTGCCGCCCAAGTGAACTCAACCGCCGCAACCATTCTCCTCTGTGAGGACGATCCGAGTCTCCGACTTCTGTTTCGGCTGACAATTGAGCCGTACGGCTACCACGTCTTCGAGGCCGGCGACGGCAGGTCGGGAATTGAGTTGGCGCGAAACGTCAAGCCCGATCTGGTCATGGTCGATCTGGGCCTACCCGACTGCAGCGGCATCGAGGTTGCCCGCGCGATCAGGGAGGTGCCGGGGCTCGAGACGACGCCCATCTTGATGGCGACCGGGAGCATGCAAGCCGGCGACCGGCTGACGGCTGAGGATGCCGGCGTCGATGCCTTCCTCTACAAGCCTTTCGACATGGTCAGGCTGGTCACGGAGATTCAGCGACTGTTGAGAGCGCGCGAGAGCAGCGATTCCGGCCTCTCGCTTCGGCGTCTGCACTAACCGTTTGGTGTCTCGAAGTGGATCCGACCGCTTAGAGCCCATCCCTAGCGGAATGGGCTCTTATCCGAGCGACGCGGCGGCGTTGCACTGGTCGCAGTGCTGCTCGAACGGCTTTCCATGGACACAGCATGGGATGGGGATCGACCAGGCGTGAAGACGGGTCGCCGTGTCAACCATCCGCGCCGTAACTGCGACTTTGGACCTCACGATCGGAGCGGTGTACTTCGGCGGTTCTGGGATGAGAAGGCTCATGCGGGGGAGCTTCTCCTTTGGGGGCGTAGGTTTTCTCAGAGCCATAGCGACTTGGCTTACTCCGAAAGTTAGCCCTCCTGAAAACGTTTTCACAGAGCTAAAACGGTGATGTTTATCCACCGAATGGGTGTCAAGCGAGCGGTCGATTTCTTCTAAACCGGATTAGTGTCGAGCCGTAAACGGCGAGCGGCCAGTTCTTAGGGAACCTTTCGACCTTGGACCTCTGAATTCGGTCTCTCCTGTCGGAAACGGGGGTGCGGTTCAATTCAAGCGGCACTGGCCCGGGAGGGCAGATAGATGACTATCTGGGTAGTGGCAATGGCAACGACTTTCGTCGCTCTTGGCTTCATAGTGGTTGAGTTTCGACCACATCGCCATCATCGATTGCCGACCGCCCGCTTGTAAGCGCAAGCGGCGCGGCGACCGCGATTGCGAGGAGCCCCCAGGTCGTCGGGTCTTCGAAGAAGTCCGCGTAGAAGAGGCTGTGCACGGCTATAGCCGTCAGCCCAAGTGCGCAGACGAGTTGAACGCGCCCTGAGAAGGTCGGCCCGGCGCGGCGGAAGGTCACGAGTAACGAGGTTCCGAGCAGCCAGAGAAAGAGCGCAAGCCCAACCATGCCTTCTTCCGCGGCGACCGTCACAGGTGTGGTGTGCGAGGCGGCCTTGCGCAGATCGCGCCCGGACAACCCGGTGAGCTCGGCGTAAGCCCGTCGAAATCCGCCTATGCCGACGCCGATCAGCGGGTGATGAACGGCGATTCGGATCCCGTGGTCGACGAGGGTCGAGCGCGCCGAGGTGATGCTGCTCAGATCCCTTTTTGACGGGTCGAGCATCTTCGCTCGAGCCTGCGGTGCAATCAGAGCGACGGGCACGAGCAGTATCGCCGCGGCTAACAGCGGAACCGCTGCGCGCCTGCGCCAGGTGACGAGAGTGGCGGCCACCACCCCCACGACAAGGGCCGCGAAGCTGGACTGCGAAAAGGAGAGCGCGAGCCCGATCCAGAGTACGGCCATTGCGCAGGTCGAGGCAGCGAGCCAGGGACGGCCGGTGCGCGTAACCACGAGCGCGAGGCAGGCCAGGATGGCAAGCACCAAGAAACGACCGTAGATCGACGGGTCCCAGAACACCGAGTTGACCCGGAAGAAGGGCGCATAGGCGTTCGAGTTGATGACCTTCGGATTCCAGAAGACGTCGCGTGTCCGGTACTGATACGCACCGATCAGCGCGAAAACGAGAGCCATCGTGACGAGCTGCGCCAGTAGGCCCTGGAGCATGCGCCGCGTCCAGCGCAAGCGGGCCAGCGCAAGCGCAAGCAAGGTGAACGGCAGCAGAGCGGCATCGAGCGTGGTCGCCCCTCTTCGAATGTCGACGCTCCAGATGAGCGAGACCGCGCCCCAGGCGACGAAAGCCGCCAACGGCCAAGCGATCGGCCCTAGCTCGCGCGATCTCTGGTCACCACGGTAGAGCTCCCAGGCAAACAGGAGCGTGGCCGCCGTGATCACCAAGTAGAGGAGTACGAACGAGTTGTAGATCGAGTCGCTAAGCCTGAATGGAAGACGAGCCGGAACACAGGCCAAAGTAAGGAACGGCAGTAACAGCGGCCAGCGCCGTAAGACGACCATCAGAGCCGCGACGATCACTATAACGACCAGGGCGACGATCGCCAGCGCCGTTAGGCCGGTGTGCGGTGCGAACGCCACGGCCGCGATCCAGCCCCCGCAGGACAGAAGCACAAGACCGATAAAGCGCACAGCTCGACTCCTGCCGAGCAGCAGCCCGAGCACTCCGAGTGCCGCAAGCGGGCTGCCGATTTGCGCAAGCACATCCATGATCGTTCTGTCAGCTTCTCGCGCTCGGCGCTGAACAAGCTCGCCGCGACCGCGTATTGCAGGGTAAAACCGTCAAAGCCGAGGAAGTTTACAGCGGTAGGCCGGCAGGCCGGAGTAGCGGCCCAGCGGACTCCCCTTAAGTAACGGCTACTACGGCGAGAGTTCCTCGGCCGGCTGCACTCCGGAGCGCCGAGAAAGAAGGTAGGCCGCTCCCCAGATTGTGAATACGAGAAGGCCCAATCCGAGCCCGGCGAGCACGGCGATGTCCGTCCAGTGGCCAGGCAGCGGCTTGAGCAATTTGAAGCCGCTCAGGAGTAGCACGATCGAGAAGGCGATGCGAAGCACCCGGTCGGGAATACCGACGCTCACCTGACTGCCGATCATGATGCCGGGGATCGAGCCGGGGAGCATCCAGAGGAGCGCGTGCCAGGCGACGTCGCCGCTGACAACGTGACCGAGCCCCGCCACCCAGCAGAGAGCGGCGGCGTGGAAGATGTCGGTGCCGACAATCCGCCGAGCCGTAAGCGGGAACGCGAGGAGCATCACCAGCCCGAAGAAAGTGCCGCTGCCGACCGAAGTCAGACCGACCACGAACCCGCCCGTCGCCCCCAGCGTGAGGGCGATCGCGCGATCGCGTGGGCGCAGCAGGAACGTCTCGTCGCTCGCCTGGACGCCTCCCTTGATGAACGTCTTGAGTAGGAAGCCGATTCCGCCCAGGATCAGCGCCGCAGCGATGATCCGCGTCTGCAGGTCGGCTGCACCCTTGCCAAGCCCGTGAGAGACCCAGACTCCGACCAGCGACATCGGCATCGAGCCGCAGAGCATCCAGAGCACGAGCGGCTTGTGAATCGTCCCGAGAACGTGATGGCGTGCGGCGCCGAACGATTTGAAGATCGCCCCGTGCATCAGGTCGGTGCCGACGGCCTTGCCCGGATCGAAACCGAAGACAAGGATCAGAAGCGGCGTCATCAGCGAACCGCCGCCCATCCCGGTCATACCAACCAGTGTTCCTACGCCGAGTCCCAGCAGTACGAACTGCCAGGTGCCGCCACTCACCGGCGATAGGCCTCTATGAGCACGTCGGCGACCTCGGGCCGCGTGAACTCGATGGGAGGCTCTTCGCCTGCCGCGAGCATCTCGCGCACCTTCGTCCCCGAAAGCACGACCCGGTCCTCGCCGCCGTGCGGGCAGGTCTTGGTCGAGGCCATCGAGCCGCAGCGCCGGCACCAGAAGGAGGGCTCGAACATCATCGGCTCGATGTCCAGCTCGTGTGGCTCGAACTCATCGAAGATCAGCTGCGCGTCGTAGGTGCCGTAGTAGCTGCCGACACCGGCGTGGTCGCGACCGACGATGAAGTGCGAGCAGCCGTAGTTCTTGCGGCAGATGGCGTGCCAGATCGCCTCGCGCGGCCCCGCATAGCGCATCGCCGCGGGGAAAGCCGAGACGACCACGCGATCGGGCGGGTAGTAGCCCTCGATCAGCGCGCGGTAGCAATCCACCCGTACTTTTATAGGGATGTCGTCCGACTTCGTGTCGCCCACGAGCGGATGGATGAGCAGACCGTCCACAGTCTCGAGCGCGACCTTGGTCAGGTACTCATGAGCCCGGTGGATCGGGTTTCGCGTCTGGAAGCCGACCACGCGGCGCCAGCCTCGCTCGGCAAAGAGGGCGCGCGTGGCGGACGGATCGCGCGCGAGCTCGGGGAAGGGCGGTGTCGGACGCTCAAAGACCGTGACCTCGCCGGCGAGATAGAGAGGCTTCTGCGCGAGCAGGACGGAGACTCCCGGGTGCGCCTCGTCACTGGTTCGGTAGCAGAGCTCCGCCTCGCGCCTGACGTCATAGTCGAACACCTCGTTGACGTCGAGCACGGCGTAGAGAGTCCCGTCTTCGCCGGCCAGGGCGACTCGCTCGCCCCTCGGCGCCTCGTCCACCGCTAAGCAGACGGGTAGAGACCAGGCGAGCCCGTTCGTCAGCCGCATGCTCTCCAGCACCGACTCGTAGTCGTCGCGGCCCATGAAGCCGCGAAGCGGCGAGAGGGCGCCCGAGGCGATCATGTCTAGGTCGGCGAGCTCGCGCGAGCTGATGGTGACCTTCTCGAGCGCCTCGACGCCGCCCGGGCGTGGTCCCTTGCGCTCGACCAGCTCTCCTCCGTGCGGCTTGATGAGCATGTTCAGAGCGGAGCTCACGCATTCACCTCCGCTCCGACGAGCCCGAGCTCTTCGAGCTTGGCAATCACCGTCTGGGCGGCCTGCTCGGGAGACAGCTGCTCGGTGTCGAGGACGATCTCGGCTTTCGAAGGCGCCTCGTAGGGGTCGTCGACGCCCGTGAAGCCCTTGATCTCACCCGCGAACGCTTTCGCGTACAGGCCCTTGACGTCGCGGCGCGCGCACTCTTCGACCGAGGCGGCTACGTAGACCTCGACGTACGGCCCGTACTCCTCGATCAGCGCGCGGTTCTTCTGCCTGATCTCCTCGTAGGGAGAGATCGCGGCGGCGATGACGGCGGCGCCGTGACGGGTGAGGCGCGAAGCGACCCAGCCGATCCGCTCGATGTTGGTGTCGCGGTCCTCTTTCGAGAACCCCAGTCCCTTCGAGAGGTTCGTCCGAACCGTGTCGCCGTCCAGGTACTCGACGATGCAGCCGCGCTCGTCGAGCGCCGGTCCCACGAGGTGCGCGATCGTCGTTTTGCCGGAGCCGGAAAGCCCCGTGAACCAGAGCGTGAAACCGCCGCCGCGTGAGCGGCCCGACTCCGGGTGCTCGTGAGGATAGATGTGCTCCACAGTTCCCCCTCGATTTCCGCTCCGGCTTCCACCGAAACTCGTTTTCTGCCGCAGATCAGTCCTTCTTCGCGCTCGGGCCGTCTGGGTGGATGCCGCACTCGAGCTTGTCGGAGCCCGACCAACGTCCCGCCCGCTCCTCCTCGCCCGGATTGGTCGGACGCGTACAGGGGATGCACCCGATCGAGCGGTATCCCATGTCGTGCAGCGGGTTGTAAGGAATCTCGTTGACCGTGAGATAGGCCCAGACTCGTTTCTCGTTCCAATCAGCGAAGGGGTGAAACCTCCACAGGCCGTAGCGCTCTGAGTACTGGATCTTCTTCAGTCCGGCCCGGCTCGGCGACTGGTCACGGCGGACACCCGAGATCCAGGCTCCGTACGGCGCAAGCGCGCGCTCGAGCGGCTCGACCTTGCGAATGTGACAGCAGCGGTCGGGATCGCGCTCCCAGAGGTTCGGGCCCTCTTGCAGGTGCTGCTCGGCAACCGAGATGATCTTCGGTCGGATCAGGTTGATGCCGTAGCGCTCGACCAGAAGGTCGCGCAGGGCATACGTCTCGCGGAAGAAGAGCTCTGTGTCGAGCTCGATCACGTCGACCTTGAGGCCGAGCTCGGAGAGCATGTGCACGAGCGCCGAGGACTGCTTCTGCCAGGAGCAGGTCAGGCAGAGTTGCGCGCCAAATCTCTCGGCCGCCCAGCCGAGCAGCTCTTCCGCCGACAGCGGCTCGAGCTCCTGCGCGAGCCGCTCGGCGAGCTCTGGCGAATACTCCAGGCCGGATCCGGGCTTATTTCTTGCCAAGGACAGCCTTCATCGTGTCGGAGCGGAGCCCGAGTCGAAGCGCCTCGAGGCCGAGCGCCTCTTCGGGCGGGATGTTGCCGAGGTTCACTTCGGGGCCGTAGTGGGCGATCAGCCAGGACTGAGCCGCCTTGAGCGGCGCCTCGAAGATCAGGTCGTTGACCGGCACCTCGTGCGCGATCTCCTCCACGAGCCCCGAGCGCATCTCGCCAGACGGCCGGAAGATACCGGCGGTCCCGCCCTCTCTTCCTTCCGTGATCACCTTCCAGGAGCCGGCGGCGAGCTCTTCCTTGATCCAGTTCACCCACTCGTAGGGCGCGAACACAACCTCTGCGTCTTTCGAGCCGACTTCGGACAGGACGGTGAAGTCGCGCGCGAAGTCGGTGATCAGCTCGAGCTTGCGCTCGCGCGGCAGATCGATCGTGCCGTCCGAGATCTCGACGTGAGTCAGGCCGATGGCCGATAGCCAGCTCTTGTAGCCGTCGAGCTTGTTCAGAGTGTAGGAGACCTCGAACAGAGTGCCGCCGCAGACGACGGGCGTTTCCAGCGAGCGGTAGAGGGCGATCTTCTTCGCGAGATTGCAGGTGATGTACGAGGAGCCCCAGCCGAGTTTCGCGATATCGATGTAGTCGCCGGCGACCTCGTAGAGACCCTCGATGGCGGCGATAGTCAAGCCCTTGTCGAAGATGTGAGTGATCCCCTGGGCGCGCGGCCTGGAGCTACGGAGTGGGAGAGCGAGAAATCCGTCAGAGGCATTCATAGATGTTCTCCAGTCGTTCGCGGGACAGTTTCCTGAAAGTCGTGATAGGCGGAGTTTCTATGACAACCGGCGTCGGGTGACGAGTGAACCGATCGCTGACCCTAAAACCGCCCTGGTGCCTCGATATCTACTGCTCCTCCCGACGGGCCTCATCGGCGGCGCGGGCGAGCCTCTGCGCCAACTCTTCGACCGTCTGCGGATCCATGAACAACTCCAGATCCCCGTCCATCTCGTGCGAGATCAGAAGCGAAACCTGGCTTTCGCTGGTGGCGCAGGCGTAAACGAGTACCGCGTCGCCCGTGTCGAGACTCTCGAAACGAAGCGCGCCCTCGCTCGACCCGTTTCCGTTCTCGTTTAGCTCGATGTCGTCCACGATCGTCTCCGCTGGGGAAGGATCGCCAGGAAGCATAGCTACTCGACCGCCTCAGCGGTCAAAGTTCCTTATCCCACTAATACGAGCTTCTAATTCTTATTAGTCGCCCGGCCAGTCGCAGAGCCGCGACGTCCCCGAGATCGTCGCGGCTCTGCTGCTAGGGCCCTCTCAGTCGAGGGCGGGGACCAACTCGTTCCTCGCGACGGGTTGGTCGTGGCATTCAAAGCGAACCTTCGGCAACCAGTCCAGCCAGCGCGGCAGGTACCAGTTCCACTCGCCGAGCAGCTTCATCGCCGCCGGCAGCAACACTCCGCGAATGATCGTGGCGTCGATTAGAATCGCCACCGCGAGCCCGAAGCCGGCCTCCTTCAGCTCGATCATTCGTAGCCCAGCGAAGATCGAGAAGACGGCGATCATCACGATCGCGGCCGCGGTCACCGTCCCGGCCGTTGCGACAATCGAGCGGCTGACCGCTTCGTTAGTAGGCACGCCTCGGTCGACGAGCTCCTTGACCCGGCTGAGGATGAAGACGTGGTAGTCCATCGAGAGCCCGAACAGGATCACGAACAGGAACATCGGCAACCAGGAGACGATCGCCCCGCTGGAGTGGAAACCGAGCAGCGACTCGAACCACCCCCACTGGAAGACGGCAACCAGAACCCCGTAGCTGGCAGCGACGGAGAGCAGGTTGAGGATGATCGCCTTCACCGGTATCACGAGCGAGCGGAAGGTGACGAGAAGCAGCAGAAAGGCGAGCCCGAGCACGAAAGCGAACACGTACGGCATTCGCTCCTTGACCTGGGCGTTGAAGTCGACTGTCGACGCGGTATCTCCCGTCACGGCCGCAGTCGCGTTCGGGAGCGCGCCGACCGTCGCCGGTATCACCTGTTTGCGCAGTTGCGCAAGCGCGGCCTTGGACGCATCGTTGTCGCCATTCCCCGCCAGCGGCACGTCGATCACAGCGACGGTGCCGCCGCCGTTGATCCGAACGTCGATCGGCTCGAACATGCGGCCGCTCGCCAGCGCTCGGCTACGCAGAGCGGCAATCGCCCGCTGAGCCTCGGCCGAGCGCAGGTTCGGTGCCTTCACGACCACACTCGCCGGCACCTGGGCGCCGGGGAAGGTGGCGTTGATCTGGTCGTAAGCCTTGACCGTCTGGAACTGCTTGGGCAGATCGGCCACGCTCGGAAGCGCCAAACGCATGCTCAGCGCGGGTATCGCAAGCGTAAACAGGACCGCCACCGAGGCCAGCGCCGAGAGCAGCGGGTGAGCAAGCACCGGGCGAAGGATCGCCGACCAGAGCCTGGAGTCGCCGCTGCGCCTCGCGTAGCGATGAAGAAACGGTATCCGCCCCTTCTCGACCTTGTCGCCCAGCCGCGAGAGCAACGCCGGCAACACCGTCAGCGAGCCGACCACCGCGGCGGCAACCGCGATCATCGTGCCGAGGCCCATCGATCGGAAGGCGACGTTCTTGGCGAGCAGCATCCCGCCCATGGCGATCAGCACCGTGACGCCCGAGACGAGAACGGCCTGGCCGGAAGTAGCGGCGGTGCGAAGTAGAGCCGCCCGCGCTGCCAGCCCCGACGCCCGTTCCTCGCGCTCGCGG
>Ga0209226_10000831_pt1 | contig 15438 bp, 16 predicted proteins | sample BarGraNGADG00212_2_FD_184497 | JGI IMG/M metagenome (GOLD analysis project Ga0209226, IMG submission 184497) | Arctic peat soil microbial communities from Barrow, Alaska, USA - Barrow Graham LP Ref core NGADG0011-212 (SPAdes) (version 2) | ecosystem: Environmental > Terrestrial > Soil >...
TTGCTGCCTTCATAATTTACGTAAAAAATACAAAGCTATTGAATTTCTTTAATTCACCCTGTGGCTTTTCTTCACCTTTGTGTTACTTTGTGAATTACTTTGTGTCCCTTAGTGGTTAATGGATTTTTTTTACCACAAAGGAACACAAAGGTTAACACTAAGTTTCACAAAGGTTTATTTTACCGTAATTTCAGACTAGATGTAATTGTTTTCTTGAAATTTTAACAGGCAATTTTAAATTTATAATATGAACAGGAATGATCAAATAATAATGACAGAGGAGTTTGTCAGACAAAACCTGGAAGGTTACGACAGCGGCCACGACTGGTGGCACATTGAAAGAGTAAGAAGGCTGGCCTTATTTATAAATGAAATGGAACAACTTGCGAATCCCTTTACAGTAGAGGTAACTGCGCTGTTACACGATACAGCCGATTCAAAGTTTTCAGGCGGGAACAGTGAAGCAGGATATGCTTTAATCGGTGATTTCATGAACAAGGCCGGGATGGCAGAAATCAGAGATGAGGTTTTAATCGTTATAAAGAATGTTTCATTCAGCAATAAAAACAGAACCGGCGATTTAAATAACGCTTTATTGCAGGTTATACAGGATGCTGACAGGCTGGATGCTATCGGAGCAATAGGCATTGCAAGGGCATTTAACTACGGTGGATTCAGAAATAACAGAATTTATAATCCTGATGTTGTAAGTACTGAGGCTTCATTAAATGGGTACATCCATGCAGGGACTTCATCGACAATAAGCCATTTCTACGATAAGCTTCTTCTTCTCAAGTACCGGATGAATACTCTTACAGCGAAAAGACTGGCTGAAGAGCGTCATGATTTTTTAGAGGTTTTTCTGAAACAGTTTTATAAAGAATGGGATTTTGGCACCGGAACACGTTCTTAGGGATTGCTTCGCCTTCGGCTCAGCGATCCCCTGTAGGATGCTATCAAATAAAAAGCCACTTTCATGGTTTTCAGGGATTGCTTCGCCTTCGGCTCAGCGATCCCTGGGAGGATGCTATCAAATAAAAAGCCACTTCGTGGCTATTTTTGTAATTTACACATTCCTCCTTCAGGTAAACCTGAGTCGGTCTGTGTAAATTGCAAAAAGGCCGTTTTCACGGCCTTTTATTTGAGCGGGAAAAGGGATTCGAACCCTCGACCCTCAGCTTGGGAAGCTGATGCTCTACCCCTGAGCTACTCCCGCAATTTCAAATTACCATCAGCTTGGGATCCGCCAGCCGGCGGACTACCCCTGAGCTACTCCCGCAATTTCAAATTACCATCAGCTTGGGATCCGCCAGCCGGCGGACTACCCCTGAGCTACTCCCGCATTTTTAAAAGCCTGACAAAAATAATGAATAGATTCATTTCAGCAAATAAATTATTTAACCAGTATATGGTCTTATCATTAGTGTTTATGTAAGTGCTTTATCTGATATGGTACACCAATAAAAAATCCGCCTGATGGTTTATACCTTCAGGCGGAGAATAGATAATATATAGAATCCGAACGGATGGATTTCCGAGAGTCGTATATCTCAGTGTTGCTCTCTGTATGATTCAATAACCCGGGTTTGTTGGAAGAGCTGATGGAACACTCACACTAACTGACGCTGTCATGCCGGGATGTATATTGCAATGGTATGAATATGTGCCTGCAGTCACAAAAGTATAGCTGTAAGTTCCGTTTGGACCTATATTTCCGCTATTGAATAATCCGGTACTGCTTGTAACAGTATGGTCAATAGCATCTTTATTCGTCCAGGTAATGGTAGTATTTGTAGAAACCATAATAGTAGATGGATTAAATGATAAATTCTGAATGAATACCTCGTTTAATCCAGGAGTTCCCGAGCCGCCAGTACCACCTGTACCACCAGTGCCACCAGTCATACCAGTCATATTGTTGTATGATGATTTATTGCAACTGTCAGAGATTATAAGAATTGCAAAAAGAAAGGTGGTAATTATTAAAAACCTGCTTCTAGATCCACTTAACTTTTTCATATTGCTGAATATATGTTTATTTAGACTAATTAAACATAAAATATGAAATAAAGTTCAAAACATATTAAAAAAATTTTATGAACAGAAGAATTTTAGTTTGAGAATCCAGTGGGACTTGAACCGCTACCTGCTGCTATGAATTGAGAAGTAACTAAAATAGCTTAAAGTGCTCATCGTAAATTATTTACAGCAGACGAAGCAAGAAAGAAATGATAGTCGGAATTAATATTAATGAAATTACCATCAATATTTTCTTGCGTTTTTCCTTTTCTGCTTGCTGAAAATATTTACCACTTTGAATCTCTATTCGTGGAAAAAGTTTTTGTAACCAGTTATAAATAGAAATTGCAGGAGTTACAGTAATCAGAGATATAACTATAAAAACTATGAACAAGTTTTTGTTAAACAACGAATGCATGATTTTGGGAAATATAATCTTCGTTTTGATAAACAGTTCTATTATATTCAGAAGAAGAAAGTTTAATATCAAGACTGTCATTGCAATTCCGAATATTTTAAACTTCTTAACGAAGGCCGATTGATTCCGGCACTTTGCAAGAAAGTTCTCTGCCAGTCTGGTTGTATCATTTACCCAGGATATGTCTTGACTCTCAACTGATACATAGCCTTTGGATAAGTCTGATTGCTTGATTTTTATTACAAGTTTACTATCTGAAACATTTTCGTAAAATTGTAAAAAAATATCAGTAATTTTTTTGGTACTTAAAATCTCATCTTCTTCTAAAATTTTATCAGATGATCCGGTGTATGTTGAATTATCAGACGTCGTAAACTCAATACTTATGGTACCTATATCGTCTATTATCTCCTCGATTGTATTAGCGGATAGTTTTTTTTGAATAAGTTCATTCCGTTTTATCTCTTTTGCCCTGTCAATAATCTCATTGGAGATTTTAACAAAAAGCCTGACTAAGGATAATACATCATTTTTCGTGAATATCTTATTGTCAATCCAAACTTCTCTCTTCTCTACCAGATTGTTCATCAATTATTATTTTGAGCCTCCAATGGGACTCGAACCCACGACCTGCTCATTACGAATGAGCTGCTCTACCAGCTGAGCTTCAACTACTTATCCAAGTTCACTAATGGGGGAGCTTTGACTCCGTCCCGGGTGTCTCGATTTACTCCCGATTCGGCGATAAAGATACTTAGAATATCATTCCAACCAGAAAAGCGTTGAAAGTTTTTGTATATTAATCTAATGGGCTTTTTATAGCTTGATCCACTCCCCTATTTTAACTATAATAAATATTGATTGAAGGTATTCATTTGATCTCAACTAGTGCGATGTTTTGAAATTATACAATATCTTCTTTTAATATTATAAAACAATCATAATAAGGTTGTTATCTGACTTTCATTTAACTATAATGATTAATGAGGCAGAGGTCTATTTTGACTCCCTCAATTATTCACTGAAATATCAATTATTTACCATAAAATTTATATCATTTAATCATGGAACAACAGGAACCAACACAAAGAGACTGGATCTACCTATTACCCGGAGGAGAGGCAGCAGAAGACATGAAATCCGGGCGCTTGATCTTGAGCGAGCAATCAGGACACAATTTTAGCTCTGAATCATTCAGGAGTTTAGTCAAAAAGGGTGTAATTAAAAAGATAACCAGATTTGATGACAGCATAACACCCCTGAGCGATGCAAGCAATACCAAAACCCCAGCAGCATAAACATATTTTCTTTTCCGGTCCAAAGGGAATAGAAACTGAACTAAAAGATAAAGCTATGTTGAAGATCAAAAATGAAAAGTTTCTCTTTTCAGAAGAGAAAGATGATTATATCACACAATTGATTCTTGATCAGAAACGCCTTACAGAATGGATTCTTAACAAGGAACCGGATAAGCAAAGAAATTTATTTAAGATCATCAAAAATAATCGTGCTAATGCAATTTCTTACATATTAAAATATGGTTCTGCAAACGAAAACCAGATAAGGGCTTTGCATATTTCTGAATCTGATTTATTGTTTGAACAGGCATTTTTGGATGAATTGGTCAATTATCTGATCGCTCAACTTAACGAGAGCAGATTATTTAAGATAGGATGTGTATGGACAGCAAAGGGCGGGCACCTGGTTGACTATTCAAAACTGAATCGTATATCTGATGACCTGGATTTTTATTGCAGAATTGAAAAGGATCTTTCTATCCCCAAATTAAAAAAGGATGTACCAAGAGAAAAGCATAACATGGCCGGGGAAGTTATAGATTATGATTCATTTGAATCGTCGGAAGAAAAAAGATTAAAAGCGATGAAATCCGGAAACATAAATTCATCGGATGAAACATTAACGCTTCATGATTGCATAGATAAGATTCGGGAACTTCGGAATCAATATCGCATTGAGTCTTATAAAACCAGTGCTGAAAAGTCCATACCAATGAACCTATGCTATTTTCTCCTGTATGATCCCATACCTGTCATAAATTGCAGAACCAAAGAAGAAGCGTTTAGGTATAGAATTTCAAATCTTCGAAAATCCAATTTACTGGTACTTCTTCGACTGTTCTGTAATATTCATAATCAAACATATAAGACTGAAATTGACAATGCACAAAAAATAACGAATAATATGAAACGGTCCATAAAAGAATTCAGCGCTGAAGAAAAAAGATTTCTTGTCCAGGCAGGTAAATCATATGGTCTGAAGCAAAAAGAAGTAATTGAACAAACAGGTTTCGGCAGGACCATTGTACAAAAATACTGGTAATTATAAAAAAGCTCGCTTTCAGTAGCTGATTTTAGTATATATAAGAACATATATATAGAAAAAAAGGATACAGATTGCGAGCTTTAATTTGCCAATCAAATAGGATTGGGCTTTGAATAGTCGAATGCTGCAGTAAGTAAAAATGACACACCGCCAATTCTGTACTTTATTGTTGGTTAATATATTCTTATTAACTAAAAATCCGGAACACTTTTGGCGGTTTTTTATTTATTGTCCTGGAAGAACCCGATTCAATGCTTATATCAATTCCTGTGAATCAAGGTATACGTTCAAAATTGTTTTATGTGGGAAATACTGGGCGACTAGAGCTCAGCCCACTTTATCAAGAGCTATCATCAAAAGGAATATATCAGTTGCTTATATATTAGGATTCGTTCAAAGGTTAATTTTATCTCCTATGACATCAGCTTAATTTTCACATCCAGGGAGATGGGAAAGGACTCATTGTGTCAAAACCATATTTTCAAAAAAAAATTTTATTTTTTGGTATGACCCACTTTTTATATGTATAGGCGGAATTGATCAACCCTTATCATTTGAGCCCACAGCCTTTTTCTGGGGGAAAACTATTTTCCAGGAATAGAAAGGGCACCCCCCGGACCCCCTAAAAGATTCTTAGAAATGAACACCGATAATCTTTCTTAGACCTGGGACTTTCCATACTCAAGCAGCAGACCCAGCTAATCATTCAATGTAATGTTCCGCATGAGTATAATTAATTCAATGTTCAACTTAAACTAATGTAAAATGGTAACAATTATCGGTCTTGAAAAGAAAACAAACTTGAAGACGAAGGAGTCTTATTTAGTGCTCTTGGTCCAGGGATCAGCGGAAGTATTAACGTCGAAAGCAACAGGAAGGGCATATATCTCTTCCCGTAGGGCCTCAGTGCCTTGTGCCTTAAATGATCTTCAAGCTAAAGCTCTTATTGGTCAGACACTTAAAGGTTCAATAGAGAAAGTAGCTTGCACACCGTTCGAGGTAAAACTTCCAACTGGGAAAAAACTTAAAATAGCTGAAACGTACCAGTTCCAGCCGGATCCGGAGAAAGCTGAAACAGTTATCGGTTAAATTATCAGATTCAAGATTTATGGGCTGCTAGGTATTTGGATGTACCTGGCAGCCTTTTTCTTTAATTAATAGCTAAAATTATGAATGCATATGAGATAAGAAGGGCCCTGCGAGAATTCCGGGGCACAGAAAAATACTATAAGCACTTGTTCCCGGGTAAATCACCTATTCTTTTAACTGATGGATGTAATTTCATTCGAGAACGTATGAATGCCTTCTGGATATTTGATGCAATCCTCTCATATCAGTGTGAGAAGATCCTCATACATGTCAACTTTCAGATCTGGGAACTACGTCAGAGCAAAAAAGATCTTTCGTGGCTTCTAACTTGCCGGGAAGATTCTGACAAAAAGCCATTGATAACTCAGACTATTGAATTCAGTGATTTTCCAATTCCAGAAATAAAGATTTGGGTCATTGACAAGGTAGCTTTATTGCCGTCTGAGTATTGAGCAATTGATTTTTAAACTTGATGAATTAATAATCATAAATCCTCAATTAGTCTGATGATGAATACATTTTTACTATGCCACTTATTTAGGGATTTTAAAGACTTCTCCCGGGATTACACTTCAGAACGAGACTAATTTATTACTGTGGTGCGAAGTGGTCTGAGATGTCACGAAAATTGTGTCCAATCGGCAATGTTGTTAATGGGATAATCTCAGGAAAGAAAGCATGAGGAATTTCATCCATCTGAGGTTAATTTCTTGGATGGATGTTTTTCTATTCTCATATATGAGATTGAAGATTTACCAGGTAAATAGGTGTTCGGCTGCTTCCTTTGCCCGTGATGAAGAGTTAAATCCCTCATAGGTATCCGGGCAAACCGCAACCTCACTTGGGTAAAGCGAGCCTGCGCCATCCATCATCATTCGCAAAGCGTGGTCTTTACGGAAGTAAAACCTCGTGACACGTCAAGGTCGAGGCCTATAGGTTATTACATAAACCTTGCCTTAGTCACTCGGTTACGACCACTTTCTTTTGCGGATGATGGATGGATCTCGCAAAACGGCTCCGCTTAGATCTCATGATTACTTCATGGGATTTTTTTGTTTTTAAACTTTCAGCTTGATCAGTCGATCAGGCTTTTTTTATTTCTATTAATCCTTAATCAATTTATTATTATGAAAAATCAACAATTATTTACAATTGCTGAGGTGACCTTATCTTATAAGTCGAAGGTCAAAGCCTCAGAAAGACCTAAGATTAGTTGTAGCCTTGATGCTTTTAAGCTTTTCAATGAGAGTTGGAATCATGACACGATTGAGTACTTCGAGGAATTTAAGGTCCTTTTAATGAATCCAAGCAACTCTGTTTTAGGGCTTTTACCTATCTCACGAGGCGGAATAAGTGGCACAGTGACTGATGTCAGGGTGATCATGCAGGGTGCCTTGAAATCCAACGCTAGCGGAATTCTCCTGGCGCATAATCACCCCTCGGGTAACCTTACTCCTAGCGAATCTGACAATAAGATAACGAAGAAGATTAAAGAGGCCGGAATCATAATGGATATTGCCCTCCTGGATCATATTATCCTTACGTCAGAAGGCGATTACTATTCTTTTGCAGATAACGGACTTTTATAATTGAAGCTATGGAAATACGCTGTAGACATTGTGGGACTTGGTTCTCTCCATGCGAAGATACCCTGGACCTGATCGAAGAAGGGTATATTGATTCTGATTTATGCAATATATGCGATGACTGCTGGGATCTTACTCAGCTCACAGAGCATGATTACTATGAAACATTCAGTGATGCAGATCCCGGATTGTAATAAATATGATGCCCTGGCGAAAAAACCCTGCTAGGGCATCTTACTCTCATTAATTCTAAAATTAATCTTATGAAAACGTTTTTATTTGTATGCCTAATAATTGCAGTGATCATTATTGCCATCAATGGTCCTGATAATACTGATGGTGGAGGAACACCCCACAGTTACTGATTAAAGTGATCTCCTGTAAAAGCCCGGTAGGAAATTGACTATCGGGCACTTTCTCAGAAATATTTGGAAAACTGTTAAGATTACATTTCATATTCCATTGATTTTGTTTAACTTTCGTATCGTGTTTGCAAATGTCGGGCTTAAGCATTATATCTGGGTTTGAGTAGTGGGGTTGCGATAATGCATATGTGACTGACGGAGCAGTGCTATAAAAAGATCAATATAATTATTATGAGAAAAGAGATTGTCAGATATAAGAAATGAACATACTGCTATCTAACAAGCATTTGATTTTAAAATGCATTTTTAATAACGAAATAAACGAGTTAGGTTTCATACCTTTCCGATCCGACTGACTATCTGCCATTTTAGACAATTTTATCATGACATTTAAAATTCTGCACTTTACCGGGACCTCGCCGTCTATAAAATTTCGTTTGACATGACCGGCGTGTCTCTCGCACTTTGCATATGATAATTCACGGTTTTGTCTTTTTAAATTTACAAAACCGGCTCATGAGCATCATCTGCAAATTTGCCAACGCGATCAAGCCTAGTTCCTACCCACTTACCGGGACTTAAAAAAGGTCCGAAACCTAACGGCACAAGACCAAATTTCTGCCTGATAGACTATAATACTTTCAAAAAAATCAATAAAAATTTAAAACTTATATTCTCATTTTATAATTTTGAATTACAGTAACCCTTAAAAGTGTTAATTATGACCTCGAGTATAATTTGGATTTTGATTGCTTCATTACTTGGATTCACAATAGCAGCAGTATTTGCCGGATGGCTTAAACTAAAACGTAATGTTTACTTGCTATTCTACATTCCGCTTGTTGCTGCTTTGTTGACTGCTTTCGTAATTGCAAATGATTTAAATATCAAAGAAATAATTCAACATAACTGGGGCTGGGGTCTTTTTGGAGCTGTTATAGTAGGTGCTCTTGTTGTTAAGAATGTGCTTTCTCAACCATCTTCAGAAAGACAAAAAGGGGTTGCCTTTTTATCAGATTTACTCTGGTCTGGATTTGCATATGGGCTAATTGATGCATTGCTATTATCTGTTCTGCCAATACTGGCTGTAAAACTAACAATTACAAATACCACCTTGTTAGACAGTTGGTCGGGTAAGATTTTGTTTATTGTCCTTGGACTTATTGCGAGTTTTTTTGCCACGACTGTTTATCATTTGGGGTATCCTGAATTTCGTGGTAAAAAACTAATTTGGGCTAACATTGGTAATGGCTTGCTGAGTTTAGCATATCTCCTGACTTTGAATCCACTGGCTGCTATTCTTCCTCACGTTGCAATGCATATAGTTGCTATGATGCATGGCCCAAAAACAACCATACAGGTTCCACCTCACTATGATGATTAATCAATTGGGTTTCTGCTTGACGATTTTAAAATTGGTACGAAAACCTAACACGGATGTTAGGTTTCATAGCATTCCGAAAAACCGAGTTTCTACTTTTAAGACAATTTACCGTGATATTTAGATTTCACTCACTTATCGGGACTAAGTCATTTTCCAAATTTATCTTGACATGACCGGCTTGCCCCCTCGCACACTTGCATATGATAATTCACTGTTTTGTTTTTGGAAATTTACAAAACCGGTCTATGAGCATCATTTGCAAGTTTTGCAGTACCTTAGCAAGCCTGGAGTGCAGCCGTTTACCGGGATTTTATAAAAGTTACGAAACCTAACAGCATCAAGAGGATGAATAATCGACAAAATAAAGAGAGAAGATTTTGGGACAGGTTTGCCAACTACTATGATTCTTTCATAAACAAAGTTTTCAGAAAATCATATTCATTTATTTTAGAAAACATTGAATCTGACTTGAATTTGAATCATGATGTTCTTGAAATTGGTACTGGAACTGGGATTATTCCATTTACAATTTGTTCAAAAGTATCCTCTATTGTGGCAACAGATATTTCATCAGAGATGGTTCGTGTTGCAAAACAAAAACTATTAAAAACAAAAATAAAAAATATTGATTTTCAAATTCAGGATTCTTATAATCTGACACTTAAGGATAAATCATTCGATATAGTGATCGCTTCTAATCTGCTTCATCTTCTTTATCAACCTGAAAACCCGTTAAATGAGGTTAAAAGAGTAATGAAGGCGGATGGGATATTTATTGCTCCGACACTCTGTGCAGGTGAAAATACCAAGAGTAAAATTATTGCATCCATAATTGGCACATTGAGTGGATTTAAAGTTGTCAATAAATGGAGTATTAATGAATATAAAAATATGCTGACAAATAATGGATTTATCATCACCAGGACTGTGATAATCTATGATAAAATCCCACTTGCATACGCCGTGATGAAAAACAATATAGCTACGAAAACCTAACACGGATGGTATAGGTAATTGCCTTCAGCAGCCCGGACAGCTTAGTAATTAGCCCCATAAGTCTATGCTATCAAATTTATTTCCACTTATCAGAATTTCGGTTCCGTGACTAATCCTGCCACCGTGACAATGTCAATAGGGCTGCTGTCCTTCGCGCCGTTGTCATGGTTTTTGCATCTCCATCTGGACAATTTTATCATGACGTGACAAACCCTGCTCATCTATCGGGACTTAGTCATCTGGACAACTTTGTCGTGACACGAAAATCCTGCTCATCTATCGGGACTGTGCAAAAACACATGCCAACCCTGACACAGACGGCAACTCCCCATACCCCCGGGCCGTTAGCTGCAAGGCAAATTGCACCAAGCTCTCACTGTACCTGGACTTCCGACGCACAAGCAAGAGTTTTGCAGCTCTTCCCTGCGACCGTCCCTGCGCTGCAAAACACATGCTTTTTTGCCTCCCCTGACTCCGCTATTTAAACAATTTTATCATAACATTACAAGCTATGCCCATTGACCGGGACTTTGCCACCTTGACAACTTTATCAAAACATTACAACTCCTGCCCGTTTACCGGGACTTTGTTACCAAGTAATAATTATCAAAGAGAAAGTCCAGAATCCGTATAATTATTTTACACATTATTGTAAAATATATTTACACCTTGGGATGCAAACAATTATTATATTATTGTATATTAAACACATAGAATTACGGCATACGGATTGCAAATGATTTATTAAACAGTTTAAAAATAGTTAATATGTTTAAACTACATCTTAAAATCATTCATAATTAATTAATTAAAAAAAAAATGATAAAGCCTATTTCAACAACATTAATGATCGCCATGTTCACTACACTGGCTTTTAGTCAAAACCACACAAAAACAGCAAGGGTCTCAGTCAAAGACACAGTGCCTAATCATAGATTCTCAGTTAGTACCACATATCTGACATTCGCCAATTTTGGTTCGGAAAAAACAAACACACACCATTATGAGTTTCATTTTAAATATAAGGTTACTCCAAAAGACATAATTGGCATCAAAGTAGCTACATGGAAAATGTTTGCCCCTATGGGCATGCCTATGCAAGAACAACTTAAATTCGAAGAAAGCAATTTCTACCCTGGCAGGCTCAGAGAAATTGGTATCGGTGTTACTTATCAGCGTATGATATGGAAGGGTTTATTCGCCACATTAGAAATATTACCACAATTAAAGACATATCTAGACGAAAACAATAGGAAAATTGGCAACGGCTTCAAATTGTATACTACTTGTCATCTTGGCTACCATATAGCCATGTTTAAAAACAGAATTTACATCGAACCGCAAATTCATTGCAATTATTGGCCAATTAATACAAAAGCTCCCCAAAGTTTTCAAGTGCAAGAAAACAAATGGAATAATTATTTCCTCTTTGAACCTAATATATATATCGGAGTTAATTTTTAAAATTATGGCGTCTTAAACAGAAACAAGAAACAATGAAATTAAACCAGATATTCAGAAGCCTTTTCAGAAATCCACTCAACCGTCTGATAATCATTATCAGCCTGGCAATAGGAATGGCCTGCACCAACATCATTATGCTCTTTATTACAAGAGAATTAAATACAGATAGCTTTCAGCAAAACAGGGATCGGATCTATCTTCTTAAATGTGATAATCCCTATGAAAAAGGTTCTCTGATGTCAAACTGTAAGATAGGGGGTGCTGAATACATTAAGGAAAATTTTTCGCAGGTAGAGGATTTTTGCCGCATTAGATTCGCAAGAGCCCAGAAAATAATGATAGACAACCAGATTTATAACGATAATCTTGCAGTTTTTGAGACGTCTGCGACTTTTTTTACTATATTCTCATATAAGCTGCTTACTAATAACTCAAACTCAGCACTCACCACAAAAGACGATATTGTCATCTCGGAAGACCTTGCACAAAAATATTTTGGAGAGAGATTGCCTGTCGGCAGGATCATAACCATTATTAATGGTAATACAAAGACGGATTTTATCATAAAGGGTATCTTTAGAAAACCAATCGAAAATTCCCAATTCAATTTTGACATGGTAAAACTCTCTGAAAATACTGAGAGGTATGCATTTCTACTGCTAAAAAATAATACAGATCCTGCCAAACTTGAAAAACTCTTTGCAGAAGAGAAAGATAAAATTCCAGTCATCAACGACGGTACACCTGGCAAATACTATCTGAAGAGTTTTAAACAGACATACTTCGACACTGATGAATATTCTCTTCTGGGAAACAAGAGAGAAAAATCTGACATCGTGATAGCAATGATAATCGGCCTGATGATTATTTGTGTTGCATCTGTTAATTACCTTGGTCTGATAAATAATAAGTTGTATGACAAAACTCCTGAATTTTATATCAGACGCATAAACGGAGGCTCTACAGCCAGCCTGATTTTTGACTTTATTATTGAAAACCTGATAATTATCGCTATAGCTTTTGTAATAAGCCTTGAAGTTATATCCTGGATTCTACCGTTCTTTAATAACCTGACTGAATCCCAGATCGATGTAACTTATTTTACCCGGCCCGATTCCTTACTGATAATGTCATATGTGGTACTCTCTCTTTTGTTTGCAACACTGCTCTTTTCTGTAAATAAATTGAATAAGCAGAAAATATCCTGTACCCGTAAAGTCGTGGTTGATAAAGAAGGAAAAATCATTAAAATCCCGGCATTCAATATATTCCAGCTGATTGTTACAATTGTTCTGTTAATTTGTTCAATTACTATATTAAGACAGATAAATTATATAACCAAAAAGGATATTGGCATCAATAAAGATGTTATCGAGGTAAAAATTCCTTCCATATATGAATCGCAAACAAAGATTTTTAAAGAGGATTTGCTAAAATATCCTTCAGTTACCAGCATATCTGTAACTATAGCCTCACCTTTACTGGAATGGATCCAGACTTCCTTTCAATACAAAGAAAATGGGGAGGACAAACAATATTCACCAAAAATATTCAGAGGTGATGAAGCCTTTATCAGGACTCTCGGAATAATCCTCACTGAAGGAAGAGATTTTTCAGGAAATATAACTTCAGATAAGAATAACTGCATTATTAATGAATCGCTGGCAAGATATTTTTCAGGGAGAAATCTGATTGGTGAAAAACTGCCAGGATATGAGAAACTGACAGTGATCGGGATCGTTAAGGATTTTAATTGTTCAGGCGCAAAAGATCCTATCTCTCCTGGTGTTATAATATTTGATAATTCCGGAAATCATTTGCTTGTTATGCCTGCTTTCGGACAATCACAGTCTGTAAAAAATTCAATATCTGAGACCTGGCAAAAGCTTATTCCGGATTTTCCTGTAAATATTGAATCGGTAAGGGAGAGATATGATTGGTATCATATCAAGGAAACAAACTTTGCTAAGCTCATCGTAAGCTGTTGTTTAATAAGTCTGTTTTTATCAATGATTGGATTATTTGCAATCTCATTTCATTCAAGCAGAAAACGAACTAAAGAAATAGGAATACGTAAGATAAACGGGGCTACAGTTTTCGGAGTAATCTCGCTTCTCAATAGAGATTTTTTCAGATGGATCATTATTGCCTTTGTTCCAGCCAGCTTTATGACCTGGTATATCATGAACAAATGGCTTCAGGGATTTGCTTACAGAACAGAACTTAATTTATGGATATTCGCTTTAGCAGGATTACTGACTGTTACCACAACCTTTTTAACAGTAAGCTGGCAGAGCTGGAGAGCAGCAACCAGGAATCCAGTTGAAGCATTAAGGTACGAGTAATATATTTCACATGATCTAAACCATCCCTTCGGCTTTCAGGCACATTACGCAAATACCATGATCCGTTTTATAAATTAATTTGGTCTTTTGCGTAAAGAGCCTTCTAGCCCGTCCCTGCCACTCGGCGAGACAGGCGACTAGAGCAGCAAGCGATGCTTCACAAACACAAACATAAAATTTGCCCAGCAGCTAACTCACTGGTACATGCAATAAGCTTTCAAAACCATAACTAATTCGAAAGACACCCCCAAAAGCTTATTGCACATACCAGCCCACATAAATCCAAAGACTCCATGTTTTCTGAGAAACTAAATGAATTTTGTAACAAGATGACTAAGAGATTTTTCGCCGTTTGGACAATTCGTGCATCATGACAAATCATTTCCGTTTACCTGGACTTTTAATTCTGTTTTACATGACAATTCCTGCAACCGAGACAGTTTTAAAATGGGCCCAGCAGCTAACACGGATGGTATGGGTAATTGCCTTCAGCAGCCCGGACAGCTTAGTAATCAACTCCATAAGTCTATGCGATCACGTTTAATCCAACTTATTAAATTTTCGGTACCATGACTATTCCTGCTGCCGAGACAAAGTCAATAGGGCTGCTGGCCGACGCGCTGGTGCCTTGTTCTTTGCTCGCCATCTGGACTATTTTATCGTGACCCAGAACTCACATCCGTCACCCGGACTTGGTACCGTTTAGACAAATTATCTTGACCCAAAACTTATCGTCCACCTACCAGGACTGGCAAAAACCACGCCACCGCGACACGGACGGCAACTCACGAAAATGACCATAACAAATGATGTTTTTTATCTTTCGTATCTTTGCAACCCTTATTTAATACATAATTATGCTCAGTTTTTCAGAATTAAAATTTGGTACTGAATGCTTCATTTTTATTTCAGGCTTCTCATTAGGTATAATTCTGGTTGCATTTGGGTTGATGGATGAGAGATTTAAAAAAATGAAACTAATTAAAAGAATTCCTTTATTAATCTTAATCTGGCTCGGTTGGCATATTGTCCTTCCAGTACCTGCTTACTTCCTTGCCTATTTATTACAGTTTATTTCAAACCTTTTTGCGTAAATAATATATAATACAATGTCAGAAATTAAATTACCCCTCAGTACAGATGTCATAAAATTACTTGAGAAAAACTCTGAAAAATTAGCGATGGAATTTAAACAGTACCTAAAAGAAAACAATAAATTTTATGAATTTAAAGAGAATGAACTGTATCCACTTAATAGTTTTATAAAAGAATTATCCGTTCAATTCAATAGGTTTGATATAGCCTGAATTATTCATAAAAAGGGGGTTTTTGTTCTTCATTTACAACTTAATTAGTTATATTTGAAGTGCTTACAACAAAAACACCCCCCTCTATTATGATAAACAAAAATACAGAAAATTTCACACCA
>Ga0209226_10000832_pt1 | contig 15428 bp, 13 predicted proteins | sample BarGraNGADG00212_2_FD_184497 | JGI IMG/M metagenome (GOLD analysis project Ga0209226, IMG submission 184497) | Arctic peat soil microbial communities from Barrow, Alaska, USA - Barrow Graham LP Ref core NGADG0011-212 (SPAdes) (version 2) | ecosystem: Environmental > Terrestrial > Soil >...
AGATGAAATTTGATAAGTGACGAATCAAGGCTCTCTAGAACTCACGAAATTTAATCTTCATGATAAATTCTCTAAGAAAGACGGCTATCGGTTTGGAAACACTCTGACGCCTAACGGCCCGGCAATATGGGGAGGTTGTGTTACCCGACGCAAGCACCGGCAGGGTCACGGTACTTTAGCCAGAAAGCTGTCACGGTGCAAGGAGGGTATGGCGCACTTTTTGCCGTCCGGGTACAAGTTTTATTGAGCATTACGCGTGTCGCGGTACAAGTTTTATAGCGAGCAGGTCACAAGTCAAGGTATACAAGGTTTTATAGGAAGCAATAGCGCGGTCGCGGTACAGTTCATTACAAATCTGTCTTGGGTGCAGGAGTAATTTGCAAAAAATGTGACAAACAAATGACCTTTATTGTCCGTGTTAGCACAAGTTATTTTCCTCTGAATCAGGGACGAATCCCCCAAAAAATTAAATCTAGCGGCGTTTTAGTTTATTTTAAATCTGAAATATTTAAAGCCTTAAAGATTACTCATACCTTAATGTATCCGCTGGATTAATTCTTGACGCCCTGAAGGAATGAATTAAGACAGTCAGCATAACAATAACAAGTGAGACCAAGAAGGAGACTGCGAAAATCCACCATTGGATTTTTGTCCTTGAAGAAAAATTGCTTAACCATTTTGTCGTAATACAAAATGTCACTGGAATTGATACAGATGCAGCAATTAACACTAGTATGAGATTGTTCTTAAGAAAGGAATAGATTATTAATCGCTCTGAACAGCCAAATATTTTCCTGATTCCGATCTCTTTAGTTCTAGTCCTAGCAATAAACAGAGTAAGGCCCAATAATCCCAGAGAAGCTATTAAGAGAGTAAAAATGGCAAAAATCGTAACAATGGTTGTGAGATTCTTTTCTGATGAGTAGATTTCTGAAATCACTTCCTCTATTGTTGTAAATCTGAATGAACTATTAGGAGCAGCTTTCCCCCATTCGTCTTTTAGAAAAGGCAGGAGTTGAGTGAGAGATCCGTGTTTATAATGAATAGCGACTTCTTGGATAATCCTGTTTGTCAAATGTATTTCCAATGGAGGAATATCAGAATGAATGGAATACAGGTTAAAATCTTTAATAACGCCTATAATTGTTCTAGAACCCAGAAGTTGCCCTATTGGTTCTTTAATTCCGAGCTGTCTAACTGCTTCCTCATTCAGAATAACTGAGTTTGTGAGATCACTACCGAACTCTTTAGAGAAATCCCTTCCCTTAAGCATGGTCATGCCCATGGTTTCCAGAAGGTTATAATCACAAGCCAGACCCGCTACAACAATGTCTTTCTCTTTATTGATAAAATGTGGATATACGTTAGCCATTGAGCTCACAAATGGAAGTTCCTCCATTATCCCTGAAGCCATGATAACATTCTGATTAGACTTTATTCTGTCAATAAAATCAGAATACCCCTTAGAGTTGATTCCAAGGTGAACGAAAAGAACATCATTTTTATAATAGCCAATGTCCTTATTTAATGCATATTTATATTGCGATCTTATTATGAGGGCACTGGACACAAATGTACAAAAGATCATAAGTTGCAGGACTATAAGTACTGAGCGAAAAATTTGTTTTTTCTTTCCGTAATGGATCGCATTTTGGAGTATATCCATTACTTTGAGTCTCGACAAATAATAAGAAGTGTAAATTCCAGATGCGATGCCAATTATAACTGTCAGAGCAAGATAAACGGAAATATAAGTGAATATATTATAACTTAAGATATTGAGTTTTGTTTGAAAAAGACGTCCGGCATACGGAAGCGCCAACCACATAATCAACAGGGCAAACGGCAGTACAATAACCGACAGGATGATCGATTCACTTAACAACTGGTTCCTTATACTGTTTTTGTCAGCCCCATTTGTTTTTCTTATTCCAATCTCTTTAGCTCTACTCGTAGATACCGCAGTCGATAAAATAATATAATTTACTGCTGCTACTAGTATTATCAGAAAAGCAATGGCAGAAAACATCTTTATATTACTTATGTTGCCCTGGATACCACTATTGGAAATATTATTTGATTTTAGATAAATGTCAGATAAATTCTGAAGTCTGTAGTTCTTTCTTAGATTTTCATTGTTATACTTCTTTTCAAAAGTTCGGAATCTTCTTTCGAGCTCTGCAACATTTGCATTTTTTGTCATCAAAATCCATGTAGTCCAAGAATCATAATTCCAGCTTGTTTCTGCATCATTTTTGTTGTAAATTTTATTTATCTGATCTAATGTCAATCTGCTGTTCACGAAACATTGTGCACGGAATGTTGAATTAACTGGAATATCCTCAAATACTCCTGTCACAACAAAGATATCTTCTTTGCCATTGACCAACCCGGGAATCTCTTTTCCGACAGGATTAGTACCTGGGAAAAACTTTTCAGCCACTTTGTTGGAAAGAACTAGTGAGTTCAGGTCATCAAGTAGCTTGTCCCGTTTCGAATCTCCAACCAGTGGGATAGTGAAAATATCAAAGATTTCAGAACTTGTTCCAACCGTTTGAGGAATCCTGATATATTCGTTGTTTATTTTCAAACTGAATCCCTTTACATATGTCGAATTTGCTGTTTTTTCGATCTGCGGATATTCATTTTTTAAAGTGGTTGCTAGAACGTAAGGTGTCTCCGATATAACTTTTTTAAAATCTGCATAATAATTATTGACTCTATATATCCTGTCCCATTTTTTATGACAGTGATCAAAGCTAAATTCATTAATAACATAGAGCAAAATTATGAAAGATGCAGCCAGCGCAATTGAGAGCCCTAAGGAATTAATACCCGTAAAGGTTTTATTTTGCTTTAGAAAACGTAGAGCTGTTTTTAGAAAATGCTTGAACATGGGTTAAATTATTCTCAGGTTAGCACAAGTTTGTCTTGGATGCAGTAATTATCATGGAATTGGCCAGAAACGAATTTGTCAAGGTGTAGCAGAATTGTCATGCTACTATAAAATTGTTAAGAAATACATAAGCAAAGGCATGGTCCAAATAGATGAATAGGCATTCCATTTTACGCTGAAATTTAATAAGTTACAACGGGTGGCCAATTCAATATCCTGCTTCAAATTTGTGCTAACGGCCCGGCAATAAAGGGAGGTTGTGTTACCCGACGACAGCACCGGGCAGGGTCCTGGTACTTTAGCCGAGAAACTGTCACGGTGCAAGGAGGGTATGGCGCACTTTTTGCCGTCCAGGTACAAAGTTTTGTGAGCATTACGAGTGTCGCGGTACAAGGTTTATCGGAGCCACGAATTTATCCCCGGTTACAAAGCTTGTAGCGGGTACTGGCGCAGTGTCGCGGTACAGGTTGTCTCGGAGCCAGAAATTTGTCGTGGTGTAGGATTTTAACTGCAGACAGATGAGCGTGTCCGGGTGCAACAAACATTACGAAACTGTCTTGGGTGCAGGAACAAAAGCAAAAACCATGACAAGCAACTTACCCATATTGTCCGTGTTATAGGGCGTTTTAGTTTTATTTCTTGTTGGAATGACTCTTAAATCTTAATTTAAGTAGCCTATTTAACTTTAGTAAATTTATGAACCCATATTACAACACCGTCTTTATTATAATTTGTTGTGGTATAATTATTTGGATCTTCAAATGTAAAAGTATATTTACCATATGGTCCAAGATCAAAATTCTTAGTTCCTTTAATAGTGAACGTTTTCTCCGAAGTAAATGACCCAATCCAATCAACATAATGTCCATCCATACCAATTTTAAAACCTTTGAAGTTGTCTTCTTCTGAATCAATTCCAATATTACAAATCCCTTCAGAACCTTTTTGCCCCTTAACAAGTTGATATGTTACCATCATGAAAGCTTTTCCATAATTCTTCCATTCTCTGACATCAATAGAATCTTTGCCAACATTTGATTGCCAGGTTCCAATAAATTGTTTCATTAACTCGACCTGATTGAATTTAGTCTGTGTGGTTTGTGCCTGCATTCCGTTTGAACAAATTAAAATGAATACAGCTGCTAAAATTGTTATCCAATATTTTTTCATTTCTTTAAAATTAAATTTATAATTCCGTTTTACCGTTAATCTCGAACTCTCGAATGTTGTTTTAATTTTAATACGGTTTTATACTGTAATTTTCAATCTCTAAAATTATTTTCCATGTATTGTCTTCCTGTTTCTTCCATACGAAAGTGGCAAGACCTTGACCATACAAAGTCGAGTTCCCCTTTATGATGTCTGCAGTGAAATACTTTTGCATTTGTATCAAATCCTGGTTTAGTGTTGTTGGTCCAAGATAGGCTTTAAGATTCTTGACATATGGAGCCATTGTTCTAGCAAAGGCTAAAATTGAGTCTTTACCCCAAAAGCTTTTACCATTTATCATCCTTAGTGCATCTTTAGTAAAAAAATCTACGAAATCTTGAGGATTCCCCGAGTTATAGGCATCTGTACTTACTTTTAGTAGTGAGTCAAACATAGCCTGATCTTTGTTAACCAGGGTTGTCGTCTTTGGAGCGCAGGAAACAATCACTAGAAGTGATACAAAAAACATTAGAATTGTTTTTGTTTTCATTTTAAATGGTTTTAGTTAGTGATTTAAACCGCTTTAATTGTTATTAATTTATTTGACTATTAGATTCCTGTCAATTTCTATTTGAAATTATTCTAGGATATTGACCAACGATCAATTATAGCAACAAGTTACAATTATTTACTGGTATCGGATTAGTCTTTTGACTATTATATTTTGGATTTAACTGAAAGCCCAATCGGAGACAAATATGCCCTATAACGGCCCGGCAATAAAGGGCGTTTGTGTTGCTGAGTGAACGGAGGCTGGACCAGTGTCGCTGCATCGGGTAAGAGTCCCCTTACCAGCCGGAATGAACGAAGCATGGCGCGGTTTTTGGAATCATGGTACAAAGAATCGGGCTTATACGAGTGTCGCGGTACAATGCTGATAGAAAGCAGGTTAGTTATCACCTTATTGTTATATTATTAACAGCACTGGTGCAGTATCGCGGTACAAGTTGATAACGGAGCCTGAATTTATCATGGTACAGAATCTAAATTGCGAGCACTGGTGCGGAGTCCGGGTGGTGCGATTTAAGAGTCACGTTATAAGAAAGCAGTTAGTTCAAAAACCGTGACAAACAAATGACCTTTATTGTCCGTGTTAGCTGTAGATATTATTTTTTTAATTGTTTTATTTTCCACAATAGGAACATAGGATTGTCTTCAAGATTAGATAAGTCTTCTTGAAATTTACTTTCTGAACTGATTAACCCTAATCCTCCAGTACCCAAAAGTCCAAACATTGCAGCATTAATCCCTAATGTTGTCAATGCAGCCATTGAAATAACTGCAGTTACTGAAACAACACCTGCTACTTTCATCTTATGTATATTGGAAACTTGCTTAAATTTCCTATTTATCTTGTCAACTTCAGGTTTGATTAAGTCATTATTGATTTCATTTAGATTTTTTATTGAGTCATGATTTTTAACCAATCCTTTAATATGGGATCTGAAGTTAGAAATACAATCAAGATTATCTTCAATTACTTTTTCGAGATCATTTATCGTTATTCCTGTTAAATAGGGAACCATAATAGTTTGAAGTTCCTTTTGATATTTACTATCTGGTAAATTGTCAATCAAAGGAATAGAATCAGTTTGTGCGGTCTTTTCTGAAACAATCCATTGGTTGACTGGACTATCCTTATCGACACCTAATGCTTGCCAGATTCGTCCACCATCTGGTGCCTTCTGATCTGTAAGGGTTAAAACAATACGATCCGGTCTTAGTATTATACGGTTTTTTGCAATCGGTTTTCTAAGATCTATTGAAAAGTCTCTTAGTTGTTCAAAACTACATGATATATATCCTGGGATAAAATCAGAGGGTGATTTCAGTAATTTATATTTTGTGAAAATCTCTTGAGGGATTGTCAAGCTTTTAATTAAAGATTGTGGCCTATCAACCTTTGGAGTAGTAATCTTAATTTCACCCGTACCTAATGCATAGAGGGTTATTAAATCTGAAAAGACTAAAGAGAATCTTAATAAGTCGATTTGATTTCTTGTGTTATGCAAATTCATTTGAGTCTTTACACCATCAAATGTCTTAATCCAGTTGCAAATAGTCTCACTGTTGTCAATGTAGAACAGAGTAAAGTGTTTCTGATCATGTTCTGCTAGATCTTGAAGTTTCTTAAGGATTGCTTGTATCATGTTGTGCAGTAATTATTTACAACTAACTCATTTTTAGCTGTAGATTAAGGATTTAAAATCTCCAATTCTTTTGCTGCTCTATCCGAGTTAGAATCATTTATTGAACTTATTGATTCAATGTATTCGATATAATCATGAGGTAATCCAATTTCTTTTGCACCTTTTAATACAATTGTTTTATACCAGTCATATGGAGAAAGATGGGCATCTATTTCAGACTCATCAGAAATATAAGCTAATGCAATTACAAGTTCATTCGTATCAGTAATTACTTCGATTGTTTTGTCCTGATAACCAGATCCCTCAGCTTTTGTTAATAAATGTTTCTCATCAGCTAATATTGTTGAAATACTACCCCAAACATTATCCTTTTTGTCATTTGTCTTTATTAGTGTTGCTTTGCCAGAACCATCTTTGCTCTTTTTATAGAATTTAAGCTTATATCCCGTTACCTTCCCTTTTCCTATATGTTTTGTTGAAGAGACTCTTTTAAGTAATCTTTTATGCATCATATTTGAGCCATAGCTAAAAATAAGAAGTCTCGAAGTGGAAGTGGTTAAGGTATTTATGTAATTTTCATCGAATTCATACAATTCATCATGAAGGTTTTCAATTAATTCAAAATCTTCTTTAAGATGGGTCTCATCAAATTTCATGAATGTGTGATAAACTCCATCTTTCTTCGCTTCCGTTTTTATCTTAAACAGTCTATCATTATATACCTGCGTCCAGTCTGTATGCGCATATCTATTTCTTATTTTTATTGCTTCATTAAGTTTCTGTTCAATTGTCTTTAATGGCTCCCGCAAAAAATTGAATTGGTAATCCCGATAAATCCATTGTCCATATAATTTAGTTAAAAATTCAATTTTATCATTGACCCCCATTTTTGAAAGGAATAAAAATATGGTCTCATCCTCGCCCTCTGAATGGCTAAGTTTTTCTTTTATGTACCAATTAATGTCGTTTTCTAGTGAGTTGAATTCCATTATTATTCTACCAATAGCTATTGCTAGGTTGTCAAGTAGAGAATCTCTTTTGTCACCTTCTTCCCATTCTTGGAGACCTTGGTCATAAAATCTGAATGTGGTTTTAATCTGGGTTCTTTTCATGGTCAATCTATATTGGGCAGTGGTTCAATAATTTACAGCTAACGGCCCGGCAATAAAGGGTGTAAGCGTCCCCGCCATCGGCGGGGTGGCGCGGTTTTTGCCGTCCAGTTGCAAGTTTTTTGAGTTTTACGAGTGTCGCGGTACAAGTTTTATTGAGAGCAGGTCACCTGTCCCCTTACACAGGTTTGGTTGAGAGCAGCGGCGCGATCACGGTGATGTCCCCTTATACTGTTATTTTATTAACAGTAGAAATGGTTTGCAAAAACCGTGACAAGTCTTATAACCTTTATTGTCCGTGTTAGCAGCTGCCATTTATTTAAACATTCTCAAAAAAATGAATTGCGAAATTGCAAAAATCAATTATTACTTCCTTGTCAAGGTCGAATTCTTTTCTATTTCCTAAGTAGTTTTTAGATTCAGGAGTAATTTCTTTTCCATCTAAGAGTTCTTGAACTGTTAGACATTTTATATGTTTTTTTGAGACAAGAATTATATACGCGTTTGTATATGGATAATCTTTTGGTAGATCCTTTGTCTTAAATTCCCCACTTGCTCGAAATTTTACCTCAATGAAGTATACATCTTTTGTCTTTGGGTTTTGAATTACAAAATCAGGCATCCTTCTTATTTCTTGTGCAACATCTGATCGAACCCCTTTAAGTAATTCCATTATACCTGGAATTGTATTCTCCATGCCGTATCTAAATACATTATAATCAAGACTTAAAAACAATTCTTGAATTAATGTCTCGGCGATACGGCCTTTTATCATTCCATATCTGTAATTATGTTCCTTATCTGATAATCCATTACTATTTTCTGATTCAAAGTCAAAATCTGAGAGTCCTTTGTTTTTCTTTTCGGAGTAACATTTAGTACACAAACCACCTTCAAATTTTGTGTATGCTCCGCATTTTGTGCATTCTGCCATGCTTTTAAAAATTTATTAGTTTCTCAATCTTAAAATAAAATTAGCGATATTCAGTATCAATTTGCATCGAGCATTTTATTTTTCTTTTTCCTCGATATCAAAAGTGGAGTGAACTTTAATGATTTTATATGCAGCTGGTTTTTCTTGAACTGTTTGGATTTTAACGTCGACAACAAAAGCTGTATTGAAAGGATTTAAATCTCCATGTAGCATTGTTTCCTTAATTTTATCATTGTCAAAAGTGATATTCAATGGTTTTTTATACAACTCTTCAATAACGCCCTTGTTTCCAATAGTACTTTTCATGTCACCTCTTGCTTGGTACCATGTTAATAAAACGCTTGGGTATGTTTGATCCATCTGTTCTGGAAGTTTCAATTGATCTATTTCATATTTGAACATATTTTGAAGTGCATTCGAGTCATTTGAGTTAATATTGAAATTCAATTCTACATTACCATTAATAGTTGTACTCATGTTGAATTGGGATCCAGAGTCTTTTGCTATAGGATTTAAAATAGTAGAAAAATCTTTGTAATCTGTTGGTTTTAAGTCAGGTTTGTTGCCATCCTTCTTAAGAAAATAGTCGACAATACTTTTTACATGTTTGGTGAAACCGACTATGGTATTAAAATTTTCTACAAAAGGTATCATACCTACAGTCGCTAACTCAATGAGTTCTAGTGTAACACTGCCGGATTTGATTTCTTTTACATATAGTTTTGCCTCCCTATTTTCCTTACAATCTGCATTTTTTTCAACATAAATGTCGAATTGAGAAGCGAGTGAAACTAAAGATCGAGTCAAATCAAAGAGCTCAATTGGATTCTTGTTGTCAATTTTGATAACAAGTCTTACATCTTGGATCTGTGTCATTCTATGTGGGTTTGTGATTGGTTGCTGCTAACGGCCCGGCAATAAAGGGAGGTTGTGTTACCCGACGCAAGCTCCGGGTAGGGTCCTGGTACTTTAGCCAGAAAGCTGTCACGGTGCAAGGAGGGTATGGCGCACTTTTTGCCGTCCAGTTACAAATTTTATTGAGCATTACGCGTGTCGCGGTACAAGTTAGATCGGAGCCGCGAACTTATCACCGGTCACAAAGTTGGTGGCGGGCACTGGCGCAGTGTCGCGGTACAAACTATCTCGAAGGCGGTAATTTATCATGGTACAGGATTTCAATTGCGGGTAGATGCGCGTGTCCGGGTACAAGAACCATTACAAAGCTGTCTAGGGAGCAGGAGCAAAAGCAAAAAGTGTGACAAACAACTTACCCATATTGTCCGTGTTATGCATAGTGTTTTAATCTTCTTTTAATAAGTCACCCAAGAAAATCTCAGATGTAAAGTCATGGAACCAATCATGAGACGTTAATACAATTTGTATATCATCTCCATTAATAAAAACGTCCATCAGTGTCTTTGGATGGGTTATTCTGTTACGCATTTGTATTGATTCAATAAAGTTTTTATATCTAATTTCAGAAATATACTTGTCAAATAGTTCAATCTTATTATTGCATTCACAATAGGTTTTATATGTAAAGAGCATCATGCTTTTTAGATCATAAAACTTTGTCCTTTTATGGATGTTCCCATTTGTATCAATCCCAATGGAAGTTTCTGACAAAACAATCATCTGCTCAAGGCTAAGTTTTATTTCGTTTGCTGCTTGTCTTGCAAGTAAGATTTGTCTTGTTCTATAACTTATACCTTCAACCATACTGAAAAATGATCTCACATAAGACCTATTTGAGTCATTGCTGTTTGTTTTGTCAAGTAAGGGAAGTAATTTGACAAGCTCATTATGGAATGACATCCATAATCCTCCCAATTCGAAGTCTTTATTAAATAATGTTGGCATGATCGTTTTAAGTTTGAAAATAATTTCAAATTGCTTCAATAGCAGCAGTCGCTCACATTATGCATAACGGCCCGGCAATAAAGGGTGTAAGCGTTGCTGAGCGAATGAAGGCTGGAGCAGTGAAACCGAATCGGGGTAGAGTCCCGGTACCAGCTGTAATGAGCGAAGCATGGCGCGGTTTTTGCCATCCAGTTGCAAGTTTTTTGAGTTTTACGAGTGTCGCGGTACAAAGTTTTTTTGGGAGCAGGTCACCTGTCCCCTTACACTTGTTTAATTGAGAGCAGCGGCGCCGTCACGGTGATATCCCCTTATACTGTGTTCTCTTGAGAGCAGGAACTTCTTGCAAAAACCGTGACAAGTCTTATAACCTTTATTGTCCGTGTTAGGCGGAGGTTACTTAAGTTTTATCATAAGTCCGATGCCAATATTTAATTCATTTACAAGATCACGATAATGGTAATCAGTAGTTATTATATTTTTACTATTTATATCTTTAATTGTTTCTGTATAGGTAAAATCCATATTATATATCCAATAGTTTAAATCTAAATTCAAGAATAGCCTTTTTGTAACTCTATAACCAGCTGTTATAGAAGGATTCAATGTAAGGTAGTCATTTGGAACAGATCCTGGTGTCCAGTGAATATCAAGTATAGTATTTGTTCCTTTCTCTTTTAAAATTGCAGATCCGAGGTTGGTATCAAAAGAAGTAGTGCCTATTAAGAAGCGAAAAATATAAATAATCCGTCTTTTTTGTAATTGATAAACAGGCCCCAGGGAGAATTTCTCAATATTGAGTGGATCATTATAAATACATCCTGATGAAATATCAGCAAGGTATCTATCCGAATATTTTGCGTTTACAGAATTTGAGAATCTATTGAAACTATTTCTTTGCTGAGGATTAAAATTAGCAGTAAAAGACATCTCTAACCCCCAATTACTAATGAAGCGGGTAAATGAAATTATTTGCCAACCAAAAGTGCCAACATTATTATCGGATAGATTATCAGTTATATAACCATAATTTGTTTTAGAGAATGGTATTGTTAAATCAGCCGAAGATCTAACTAGCCATTTAATTGGTTTTGTGGGGTCCTGCGCACTACAATATATTGCGCTAGTACAAATCAGAAATGTGATTAGGATATAATATCTCATATTATTCTAATATTACGGGATTTGTTGTCATCGTCAACAATCTTGAATCCGACATAAAGATTTCGATCTTGAATATTTGTTCCCCAGAGGACTCAGGTATCTGCATTAAAAATAAATCAAGTGATTTCTTATCTGGTAACTTATAACCAAAGATTGTCTCAGGTTGATTAATAAATTCATTCAATGTTATATAGTTCATGTCAAGTAATGTTTTAAAAAGATCAGCAACGCTACTATTAGCAGGATGTTGTTCATCGAATTTATTAGTGGTTATTATGTCAATAGAACTAATTGTGTCTTTTGCAATATATTGGAAATAAGGAGGACACTCACAGTCACTGGCAGAAGCTTCAGGGAACATTAAATATTTTTCTCGTTTTACAGAGCTTACTTTTAGATATGAAAAATCCAGTCTAATTCCATAAGCTGCTTTCGGAACTTTATTTGTCTCTGAAATAGTTGGAGATGCACCTGAATTATCCAAGTTATAAACAGAGAAATAGTCGTATGAATATTGATATACAGTTGGTGCCTGACAGTCACAGCAAGAGAATAATACTCTTATTAAAAAAACTGTCACAATTATTAGTGTCGCTTTTTTTATTCTCATAGGTAACATATTGATTAGTAGATGATAACTTACGCCTAACGGCCCGGCAATAAAGGTTGTAAGCGTCCCCGCCGTCGGCGGGGTGGCGCGGTTTTTGCCGTCAAGTTGCAAATATTTTGAGTTTTACGAGTGTCGCGGTACAATGTTTCTGGCGAGCAGGTCACCTGTCCCCTTACACGTGTTTGATTGAGAGCAGCGGCGCCGTCACGGTGATGTCCCCATATACTGTGTTCTCTTGAGAGCAGGAACGTCCCGATAGCTATCGGGATGCAAAAACCGTGACAAGTCTTATACCCTTTATTGTCCGTGTTATAGTGCGTTCTTTTAATTAAAAGTTAGGTTGTCGTGGTCTTAATCAACTCAATTCATATTTTTAATGATCCTGTGATCTCTTGTTAATGCGTAGCCTTGTCCAGTTCCCAAAAAAGTCCAGGTGAGGATATCAGAATTTGGAGTATCGTCATAATAATCGACATTCCAAGTCTTCCCGCCATCTTTTGTAACATTAATTGTTATTCCATCACTTGAGTATCCTATTTGGTCGGTAACAAAATATTGCAATCCATTTGTGTAGTGGTTATTGTTTACCAATTCCCAATTATTACCACCATCTAGTGTTTTATATAATTTAGAATCGCCGAGAATTGAAAGATAACCTTCTAGATCATTATTAAATTGCATTGCAACTACATATGGCAGAATGATACCATTTGATTTCCATGGTTCTGGTTTAAGAATAGTCCAGCTTTGACCTCCATCAATAGTTTTTACTATTAAGCCAGCACTTAGATTATGGTCCATATCAACTACACCATCATTGATATAACCAACTTCAGCTGAAGGGAAAGAAAAGTTTTCCAAAGCGCCCATAAAGTCTGTTTGAAAAACATTTTGCCAGGTTTGTCCACCATTATTTGTTCTATAAATATGAGTCCCTTTTGCTACAAGCCAAGTAATACTATCCAACACATTCAAATCATCAATCACTGAACTGACAACCAATTGTGGCGAAACATTTCTCCATGTTTCCCCTTTATCAATAGACATATGCACTTGACTGCCAGTTGCAAGTAGAACATTTTTAGAAATAGGATGTATGAAACCAATATCATATAATAGGAATTCGGGGACAGTATCAGTGGTAGTGCATGTTATCTGATTCCAGGTATTCCCTCCATCTTCAGTTGATAATACAAACTTCCAATTTTTAAGACCATGTACTGCTGCAGAATCAGCCATCACAAATCCATGGTTTTTATCTAAAAAACTGATAGAATATAAATAAAGAGCATCGTTTTGATAAATTGTTTGCCAATTATTATTTTGAATAATGGGATTGTCTTTTTTATTACAAGCCGATAAAAGAGAAATAACGAAAAGGATTGAAAGAAGATATATGAATACTTGACGAGTACTTTTCATGCTGTTGTTTCTTTAAATCTTATTGATTGTATAGAAATCAATCTTCTATATAAATATCAATCAAAAATTGAACCAGAATTAATATGCATCAATCTAAAACGAATGCCCGAATGCACTATAACTCATTTTTATAGTGCGTTTTTTAAATCCTTGGCTCTGAATCTTGAAAACGTAGAAAATCATACTTTTCACTGAACATTGGAATAAGGTGATTCTAGAGGATTTTATAAGTAAGCCCAAGAAGACAATTAAATGAAAAAATTCGATGGTTTATATTTTGTCCCCCTATAAGATTCTTATTCAGTTTATAGTATTTATATTCAAAGTTTGGTTGAATTGAAAGAGCAACTCGATCGATTATCATATAACTTAAATCCAAGCCTGCATCAACAATCAATTTATTTTTAATTAGTTTATTATCGAAATTTTTGTCAAGTCTATATGTACCAATCCGAACAATTGCTCCTATAGTTACTTTCTCCTTATGAATTAGATTATATTCGAGTGCTAGTGAGATTTTATTAAAAGAAACGTGATTATTAAGAAATCCCGTTCCGTAAGGGAAATCCTTCGTGGTGCTAATAAGAGTATCAATTTGTACTCGATCATAGCCATAGCTAATCCCTAACATGAGATTTTTATACTTGTAATATGGAGTTAAATTAAGATTGAAATTTACTCCACTACCTTTAGAACTAAAATCAGGTGTTTTTGCCCGCCATGATGAATATCCACCACCTATTTCGGCTTTAAAAAGCAAATGATTATTATTTGTAGTCTCCTGTGCAAAAAGAGAGATTGAGGAAAAGAAGAAAAGGATAATAATGTGTCTCATAAGAAAGGTATTAGAATTTATGAAAACTGAATCGGAGTTATAGTGCGTTCGTCCAGGTAATTTGGGGTCAGTCACGAGCCCCGAATGCACTATAACGGCCCGGCAATAAAGGGTGTAAGCGTTGCTGAGCGAGTGAAGGCTGGAGCAGAAAAGCTGTCTCGGGGTAGAGTCCTGGTACCAGCTGGAAGGAGCGAAGCATGGCGCGGTTTTTGCCGTCAAGTTGCAAGTTTTCTGAGTTTTACGAGTGTCGCGGTACAAGGTTTATTGAGAGCAGGGCACCTGTCCCCTTACACGGGTTTGGTTGAGAGCAGCGGCGCGATCACGGTGATGTCCCCTTATACTGTATTCTCTTGAGAGCAGGGAACGGTTTGCAAAAACCGTGACAAGTCTTATAACCTTTATTGTCCGTGTTATGCGTAGCATTTTTATTTTTTAATCCTGGGATTAGATTTTGACAAGGGCAACTTTTATAAATCAGCACGGTTCAAATTTTATTTTAGCAATTGTAAAAATCAGTTTTATTATGTTCGAGATTTCTGATAATTCGGGTATCTCTGGATAATTTTTATTGTAGGTAATAGGACAGTGATACTCAAGTCGTTTATATTTATCCTTAGCAAGAAATTCAAGTGAGTAACTTTGTCCGTCAGCAATAATTACCCTGGCTGTATTTCCATCTCCGTTTAAATCATTAAACTTAATCTTGAGGTATTCCATTGTTGGTAAATCAAGGATATGATTTTGCATAAAGTAATTCCAAATTGAATCGCAATTACTGATATGATACTCAGGTTTAATTAAAGAAATGTAGTTCTTTCGATTATAGACCAATTTGTATGAATCGCAGATCCACTTATTGTCAAGTTGAGTCATTACGAATAATCTCTTTTTATTTAGACGTAAAAGTGGTCCGTCAATCCAGAATCTGAATTGAAAGTCATAGTTTTTATAAATGCTTTCAATCTGAGATGCTATATCAGGATAAAGAGGTGTTTTATTAATATCAGACTGAAAGCTTATCTGAGAATATGTTGTAGAAAAAATCAGGCTGAACAAAATTATAAGCGAAGTTTTCATGTTAGTTATCTATGTGGTAGTAAGTCATCGTGTTACGCATAACGGCCCGGCAATAAAGGGAGGTTGTGTTACCCGACGCAAGCACCGGGCAGCGTCCTGTTTCTTTAGCCGAGAAATTGTCACGGTGCAAGGAGGGTATGGCGCGTGTTTTTGCCATCCAGGTAC
>Ga0209226_10000834_pt1 | contig 15423 bp, 10 predicted proteins | sample BarGraNGADG00212_2_FD_184497 | JGI IMG/M metagenome (GOLD analysis project Ga0209226, IMG submission 184497) | Arctic peat soil microbial communities from Barrow, Alaska, USA - Barrow Graham LP Ref core NGADG0011-212 (SPAdes) (version 2) | ecosystem: Environmental > Terrestrial > Soil >...
CAAAGCCATTCTCGATTCGGGCGAACTGGGCAAACCTTACTTGGTCCATGGCGTATTCGGGCATTCTGGTCCGGAAGTTTGGAGCCCAACCCAGACCTGGTATTTCCAGCGTGACCGCGCCGGGCAAGGTGTAATTGCCGACCTGGGGTATCACAAGCTCGATGTTATCTGCTGGATATCCGGGCAGCATCTGACGCAAATTGGCGCTTTTAGCAATACATTTGAAAAAGCTACCACCCTGGAAGACAGCGCTGTATTTTCCTTCCAGCTTTCCGGCGGAATGCTGGGAACGCTGCAAGTCAGCTGGGTGTTTCACCCGGGTTGGGAGAACAGCCTGACCTTGCGCTGCGAGCGCGGGGTAATCCGTGTGCCTACCGAAGCCACTGATCCGGTGCACATTATCAAGCTGGACACCCTGGGCCGGGTCGTGGAATCGGAACATCTCTGTAAAACGCAGGATATTTCTGGATGGTTCGGGGCGGTGCAGGCGTTTGTGACTGCCATCCAGACCGGCGGCCCTTCGCCCGTGCCCGGCACGGATGGACGGGCAGTCCTGGCAGCCGTATTAGCCGCCTCTGAAGCCATCGACCAGAAGAAAATCGTGTCCCTGGCCTGAGGTTTTCAAAGGAATTATTAAATGACTGATAAACGTTTTCCAAAAGGATTTTACTGGGGCACGGCAACGGCCTCATTTCAGATAGAAGGCGCGACCAAAGAAGATGGTCGCGGCGAGTCGATTTGGGATCGCTTCTGCGCCACCCCGGGTAAGATCATTACCGGTGAGACCGGCGACCCCGCCACCGATTCTTACCACCGCTTCATGGACGACATTGCCCTGATGAAGGAAATGGGCCTGAACGCCTACCGCTTCTCGATTGCCTGGCCGCGCATCCTCCCCGATGGCGATGGCAGTGTGTGCGAGAAGGGCTTGGACTATTACGACCGTGTGGTGGATGGGCTGTTGGATGCCGGTGTGCGCCCCTTTGTCACCCTATACCACTGGGACCTGCCCCAGGCGCTGCAGGAAAAGGGCGGCTGGGCCAATCGCGCCACCCTGGATGCCTATGTGCACTACTCAGATATCGTGGTTAAACGCCTGGGCGACCGGGTCAAGAACTGGATGACTCACAATGAGCCCTGGTGCGTGTCGATCCTCAGCAACGAGATCGGTGAGCACGCCCCTGGTAACCATGACCGCAAGCTGGCACTGCAAATCGCCCACAACCTGCTCGTCTCGCACGGTATGGTCGTTCCGGTCATCCGCCAGCGCTGTCCGGATGGAGAAGTGGGCATCGTGCTCAACCTGACCCCCTCATACCCGGCCACCGACAGCGAAACTGACCAGGCTCTGGCTCGCCAGGCGCATGCCCGCTCCAATCTGTGGTTCCTCGACCCCGTGACAGGGCGCGGCTACCCGCAAGATGCCTGGGAAGGTTATGGCGCGGACGTTCCCCAGATCCGCCCAGGTGATATGCAGACAATCGCCGCCCCGATAGATTTTCTAGGCATCAATTTCTACACCCGCTCCGTGGTGCATGACCCAAAGGGTGGCGAAGGCAGCCGAGTGCTAAACATCCGCAGCGAGACTAACCAGACCGGCCGCAACTGGGAAATCTACCCTCAGGCCATGTACGACCTGCTGGTGAGCATCCGCATGGGCTATAACTTTAAAAACATCTACCTGACCGAAAACGGTGCTTCTTATCACGACATGGTCTCGCCGGATGGCAAGGTCCACGACGGCATACGCATCGACTACCTGCACAAGCACTTTTCAGTCCTGCTGCGCGCTATTGAATCTGGTGTGCCAGTGCGCGGGTACTTCTATTGGAGCCTGATGGATAATTTTGAATGGGCTTTTGGCACTAGCAGTCGGTTCGGCGTGGCCTATACTGATTTCGACACTCAGAAGCGCACGCTCAAAGACAGCGGCGTCTGGTATGGTAAGGTGGCGCGCGGTAATACTTTACTAGATTAAAGTCATCGGTCACAAGTTAAGGTAGTTTTACATTAAGGTTAGGAAAGTGACCCAGTGGTGCAAGGAGTGCGGACTTGCGTTTACGCTTGACGATACCCAGCATTTTGGCGTTGGTCACCGAAGTGGTTGCGGCGCGTAGCTGGTCGCGGGTGATAAAACGTCGGCGCGGACGTTTCTCGGCCAGTTCGTTACTTTGCCGTAACAACCATTTTCAAACACTTGCTGCCCGAAATCACCCTGGCCAGCCAGCAGTCAATAACCATCAGGCAAGAACCCGGTGGCGGGTGACGCCTGAAGATAGACCAAACACAAAGACTCCAATCACCTTACGCGATCGGAGTCTTTGCTTACCCTCACTCTTCACTTATTTGGCGTTTTGATAAGCCCTGTTTTTGGCGGTGATGCCAAAGATTAAGTTGTGTGTAACAATTTGTTATGTCGATTTTAGTCAGCGAGTCTTGCGTTCGTACGCCGCCGAACACCGGCTTGCAGCTGACCCCGCAAAGAACGCGGGACAGGTAGCCAGCTCAGCTGCTCGAAAGCAGGCGTGCTTTGACAGAAATGATTTGATAAGGTTGACATTACATGGTCATGTCATGGGAAAAAAGCCGCTTACTTCTCGATCCCCTTTTCCATTGTCGAGAAAACCGATCTAGTGCCTGTTTAGCCGGGCACCCGATATACCCGACCCTAACCCGGCGGGGGTTTTTATACTATTGTAATAGACCACACACCTGCCCGTGCGGTGACACCCCCTTGACAAGGAATATTAAATTTGCTAATATATATTTACTGTATATAAGTATTATTTACTAACAGTAAGTATTAATATATTCCTCTTATTTAAAGGAATCGTCTTGAAATCCACCCCTTTTACCATTTCAACGACAGAAATGCGATTAATAAACCGATCTGTCATACTTGAATTGATCCGTACCAATTCACCTATCTCTCGTACAGAAATCAGCCGGCGTTTAAAGGTGAGTCTTCCCACCGTAATGAGGGTTATCGATGGATTAGTCGCAGAGAACCTTGTGTGCCCAAACGGACAAAAGGAATGGAGCGGTGGTAGAACCAGAACGATGTATAAGTTTAATGGTATGGCTCGTTTGTGTATTGGACTGGATCTGGGTGGAACCAAATTGTATGGCGGGGTGGCAGATTTAAACGGAAATATTATGCATGAAGAACACATCGCACATCATCAAACACAAGCTGACGAAAGCCTCCAGTTGCTTTATGAATTTATTGATAAGTTGCTTGAATATGTTAACGATACGGGTTTGCCTCTTTTAGGTATAGGTCTTGGAGTTCCAGGAACCATTGACCAAACGACAGGCAATGTCAAATTGGCTCCCAGCCTTGGCTGGTTTGATTTTCCGCTCAAAACGCGGCTGGAAGAACGATATCATCATCCACTATTAATCGAAAATGATGTAAACCTGGCTGCAATCGGTGAGCTTTGGGCAAAGCCTGATGATGTTGAGAACCTGGTATTGATCACTATCGGGACTGGAATCGGCGCCGGTGTTGTGATCAATCGTATTCTTTATCGCGGTTCTCATCATATGGCAGGAGAGATTGGATATACCATACCTGATCGTAACCTATTGGGAAGAACATATCCTGGATTTGGTGCTTTTGAACAATTGGCTTCTGGCGATGGAATTGCGATGCGGGCGAGAAAACTTTTGAAAGGTAAAAGGCCGGAAGAGAGTTTAGAGAGCATAACAGCTGAGGAAGTCTTTGATGCTGCACGCAAGGGAGAAGATTGGGGTTGTTTGATCCTTTCAGAGACCGTGGACTATCTGGCTCAGGCGATTGCTTTTGTTAACCAGTTATTAGATCCAGATGTGATCATCTTAGGCGGCGGAGTATCCAGAGATGCTGATTTATTAATTCAGCCCATTTTGGATCGTTTGAGAGGATCAATTCCATTTCTCCAGAAAATCGAGGCTTCTCGATTGGGATATCAAGCGGTTGTCACAGGATCCATCATGCAGTTCATAAGAATCGCATCACCAGGAATCATCTTTTGTTAAAATTTTCTTAGGAATAAGAAAGATCCTACATAATATGACTCCAAGCAAAAAAAGGAGGTGGTATTATTAAGGGATAAGTGTTTTGTCCCGGTGATCGCGTAACCGATCGAATTTCGTTGCTCCGATCCCATTCAAATTCAAAGTTTCTATTAGCCGAAAATTAAGGAGAAGAAACAAATGAAAAAGCAACTCTATATTTTGGTAGCCCTCCTTGTGACTGCCAGCATGGTTTTAGCAGCCTGCGGTGCCACTCCAACTGCCGCTCCTGCGACTGCCGCTCCTGTGACTGCCGCTCCTGCCACCGCGGTCCCAACTGTTCCCGCAGAACCGATCACACTCAGCATTATTTGCCGCTGCGTGATGGGCGGTAACGGCGAAAGCACGGCCAAGTGGATGCTCCAATACGTCATCCCTAAATTCCAAGAAGAAATGACAGCCCAGGGTAAGGATGTGACCGTTGAACTGGTGCAATTTGGCGGCAGTGATGAGGAACTCAAGGCGCGTTATGCCTTGGACCTCGCAGCCGGCTCCGGCAACGATGTCATGGCTTTCGACGGCTTCTGGACGCCCGAATTTGCGTCAGGCGGCCTGATCAAACCGTTGGAAGCCATTGTCGGACCTACCTATTTGGATTGGGAAGGCTGGGCGCATATTCCCACTGCTGTTCAACAACTGTTGACCTACCAAGGTAAGGTTTACGGTATCCCGGTTGGCACGGATGCGCGCGTCATCTGGTATCGCAAGGATGTTTTCAAGCAAGCTGGCCTACCGGATAACTGGCAGCCAAAATCCTGGGAGGAATTACTTGCGGCGGCCCGCACGATCAAGAAGGCATTACCGAATGTAGTTCCCCTGCAGCTCAATGCCGGCACAGCCATGGGTGAAGCCACCACATTGCAGGGCTGGTACATGGCCTTCCTGGGTACAGGGAATAACGTTTACGACTTTCAAACCAACAAGTACCCGGTCACGGGTCAGGGTTTCCTGGATACCTTGAACCTTTATAAGACCATCTACGTGGATGAAAAATTGGGCGACGCCCGCATGCAGCTTCTCCCGGACGGCCGGTTGCTCTCCTTCCAAGGCTTCCGCGATGGTACGGTCGCCATGCTGGTGGAGGGCGACTACTTCTGGCGCTCAGTGCTGGCTAAAGGTGGTGATGCAGAGTTGACTAACCGTGATGCGTTGGTGGGTTGGGCCAAGATGCCGGCCATGTCTCCCGGCAAGGGTGTCAATAATCAGGATTTCGTCACCGCTTCCGGCGGAACCGGCTTTATCCTGAATCCCAACACCAAATACACGGCTGAAGCCTGGGCATTGACCTCCTTCATATTCAGCAAGGACAGCCTCAATTTCTTCTCGACGCTTCAAGCGGGGATCCGCAGCCGCGATGACGTACCAGTACCGAATGATCCGGTATTGACTACCATAGCCAAGGAGATGCTACCCTTGACTGTTACTCGCCCGCCCGATCCAGCCTATTCGCTAGATGTTTCCCCCGAGATCCAATTGATGACTGAACGGGTTGTCTCCGGTGAAATGACACCGCAGCAAGCCATGGAGGCCTTCGCCAAAACAATTACGACAGATGTAGGTGCAGATAAGGTCGAAGCGACAAAATAATTCTCCAGGTTTTATAATATTCAACCGGGAAGCTGGAAGGCTTCCCGGTTGAATATACTGGTTGAACGTACAGTTTGGATGAAAAGGAATTTATGGAACAGCGACGCCCTATTCTCTCCCTTAAAACTGGTCTTGTTTTCCTGCTGCCCGCGTTCGTTTTTGTACTCCTCTTTCTCATTGTCCCATTTGTGTGGATAATTATTATCTCCTTCACCAATCAGAGCTTGACCGGCGTCACAGCTCTCCACCCCCAATTTGTCGGGTTGGGCAACTATTTGGACTTGTTCAATTTTAGCACATGGATGACCCGTGGCAATTTCGGCAGTTCATTGTTTATTACCATGGAGTTCGTGATCGGGTCGGCCTTGATCGGCCAAGTCTTGTTGGGGCTGGCGCTGGCGGTTGCATTCTACCGCCGCAAGGGCACACTGCGTGAATTTGTCAACACCCTGGTCATTCTGGCCTGGATTATCCCGGATGTGGTGGTAGCCTTTTCGTGGGGGGCCTTTCTAAACCGCGATTATGGCACGCTTAATGCCATTCTCAATGCCATCGGTCTCGGTAGACCAGATTGGCAACTCCAATACTCATTATTCGCGATAATTATATTCAACACATGGCGAGGAACGGCGTTTTCAATGCTGCTTTTCTCCTCTGCGCTGGCTACCATCCCGCCCTCCTACATGGAAACCGCCGAAGTGCTGGGGGCAACCTTCTGGCAAAAACTGCGCGATATCCTTTTGCCCTTGCTGCGCGGGAACATCATAACGGATATGATTTTGATAACGCTGTGGACCTTCAATACGTTTTCACCTTTCTTGCTTACCGGTGGAGGTCCGTCCTATAAGACCGAAGTGATATCCATCTTCACTTACCGGGTTGCTTTTAAGTTCTTTCAATTTGGGGAGGGCGGAGCCATCGCGGTCGTGACGATGGCGATCAATTTTGTCCTGGTGATGGTGTACCTGTTCATATTGCGACGGCAGGCGGTGTACTCATGAGAAAATTCCGCAAACTCCTCGGTTCGGTATATTACTATCTTTTTGTGGCGCTGGTGGTTGCTTTCTTCGGCCTACCTCTGCTCTGGTTGATCCTGGCGCCCTTCAATTCCCGCTCGTACCTGGCGGTGGAAATTCCTGCCAATCCTACCCTGGATAACTTCCGGGCGGTTTTCCAGAATAAATTTGCGATGCATGCCCTGACACAAAGTAATCTCATCCTAGCGGTCGGGACCATGTTGGGCATCACGCTGATTTCCACCCTGACAGCTTATGCCCTCTCGCGGGCGCGTATTCCCGGCCGTAATTACATGACATATTCCTTGATGTTGTTCTCCTCGGTGGTAACTGGCACTGCCGCCATGGTGCCGGTTTTTCTGATCATTTCCAGGATGGGGCTGATCGATAGTTACCTAGGGGTCATACTGGTGATTATTGGGGGGAATTTGCCTGCGGCCATCTTTATCATGCGCGACTTCGTGGATGGAATTCCACGCTCCTACGAAGAGTCGGCGGTGGTAAGCGGAGCATCTCCGTTCCAGGTCTTTCTGGATGTGGCCTTACCGCTGGTGCGCCCGGGTATGATGGTTATTGCAGTGTGGGCTTTTGTGAATGCGTGGGGCGCCTTCTTGATCCCATTTGTCTTGCTGCGCAGCCCCAACAAGCTACCTGCTTCAACCGCAATTTATTCGTTTTACACCGAAGCAGGCACCCCCAACATTAAACTGGTTTCGGCTTACGCGCTTTTGTACACGCTACCGGTGGTGGTATTTTATCTGTTCATCAACTGGAAGTATGGTTTCCGATTCTTTGGTGGAATAAAGAGGTAAAGATGGCCAGCATTGTTCTCGAAAATCTATCAAAGGCATTTGGCAAAGTCGTCGCTGTTGATCAGGTCAACCTGACCATCCAGGATGGTGAGTTTTTTGCGCTTCTTGGCCCTTCCGGCTGTGGAAAAACGACCACGCTGCGAATGATCGCCGGTTTGGAAATACCCACCTCCGGGACCATCCATATTGGAGACCAGGATATGACCGACCGGTCTCCGCGGGAACGGGATGTAGCGATGGTCTTCCAGGATTATGCCCTATACCCGCATATGACCATTCTGGAAAATATCGGTTACCCGCTCAAGGTACATGGGGTCAATCAAGCGGAGCGAAAACAGCGTGTAACCGAGGTATCCAATAACTTGGGGATTGGTTATCTGCTCGAGCGCAGACCAGGGCAGATATCCGGCGGGCAGCAGCAGCGGGCGGCAGTAGCCCGCGCAGTAGTCCATCACGCGCAAGTCTTCTTGTTTGACGAACCGCTCAGCAACCTGGATGCCAAACTGCGTTTCGAATCGCGCGGCTTTTTGAAGCATTTGCAGAAGGAATTAAAGATCACCACGGTTTATGTTACTCATGACCAGGCTGAAGCTATGGCTCTGGCGGACCGGATCGCCATTATTGATCATGGAAAGGTTGCCCAGGTGGGTTCACCGCAAGAAGTCTACCTGAAACCGCAAACGGTGTTTGTGGCTTCCTTCCTTGGCAATCCCCCCATGAATCTCTTGCCGTGCAAGTTTAATCTGGTTAAGAAGCAGGTGCAGATCAACGGCAGTCAAATTGATCTGACCCAGGTTCCCCAAATTACCGGGATGAAGACAATGGTTAGTGAAGGTGAGGACCTAATCTTAGGAATCCGCCCAGAACACATCAGCCTGTATGCCGAAGAGACCCCGCAAACGTTTCCGGCTGAATTATACGTCACGCAACCGCTTGGATCCGAAGTATTAGTCACCCTGCAGGTAGCAGAAACCCCTCTATCGGTGCGGCTCTTCACCGATGAGCCGCCCGAGCTGCCCAAGCGCGTGTGGCTCAAGCCCGATCCAAAACGGATTTTACTTTATCGTACCGATGGTATGTTGGTGGCGTAAAGGATCAGAAATAATCCCATCTTGCAACCACCCAGAGCCTGGTTACCTCAAACAATAAAAAGAGAACTATCCCCATGGCTAGCTCAAAATGAAGTCGTTCAATTATTCCGTCGGCATGTTCGGTACCTCGATACCCAACAACATGCTGAAAACCTACGCCGCAATTTACTATATAGACAGTCTTGGAATGACCGTGCCTTTATTTCGCCTGTGGTCGTCAGGATGACTTATATCCGCTTAACCGAATGCTTCAAGCAGAATGCCTGAATCTGGGGATCAATTTGGATTACCATGAAGAGGACACCAGGCATGAATGACTCATCTGGGAGGCGCAGACCCGGAAGTTCCTCGCTTCTGTTCTTGGCTGACTAACCTGATAGAAAGAAATGGAATGTTATGCAGGAAAAAACGGTTCTAGAGCTTTTCATCGAACATGATCGGGAGGGTGCCTATTTTACTCTCCCTTTTACAATGCCCTCAGATACTGAAACACTGATCCTCAGCTATCAGTACGAGCGTCATCGTGAAAGCGAATCCCAGATCGGAAACGGATCATTTGTATCGCGGCAGGAAGTTAATATCATAGACCTGGGGCTCATCGCACCGGACGGTACCCAGGTCGGTGCCTCGGGTTCGGACAAGAATGAAATATACCTTAGCGCGATCAGCGCAACCCCCGGCTATAAGCCTTATCCCCTGGTTCCTGGAACTTGGTCGATTCTCGTTGGGGCTTACAAAGTTGCGCCTGAAGGGGTAGCTGTTACATATGAGTTGTCAGTATCCAAGAAGAGCATGCGTGTGTTTAAGGGTGATTTACATGCGCATACCATGGCATCCGATGGTGTATTAACAGCAGAGGAACTCGGCTGGCATGCTTTGCGTCACGGATTGGATTTTTTGGCAGTCACAGATCATAATCAGCTTGTCAGCGTTGACTCTTTACCCCATATTCCTGGGATAACACTCATTCCAGGTGTGGAATGGACGCATTATTTGGGACATGCCAATTTTTTAGGAGTAGATAAACCCTACGATACCTCCTTTGCTGCCAACACGTTGGAAGAAGTGTTCGCCCGCTTTGACTCAGCACGGAGCCGTGGTGCATTGATCATCATCAACCATCCTTTCGATGAAGGCAGCGGTTTTCAGTTTGATATAAATACTTTGCCTTACGACTGCCTGGAAGTATGGAACGGTCCGATGCGAGAATCGAATCTGCGCGCGGTGGGTTTATGGCAGAGCATGTTGGCGACTAAAAAAAAGGTACCAATCATCGGAGGGAGTGACTATCACCGGGACCGTCTGTTCCAAATTCTGGGAGGACCAACCACGTGTGTATACGCCTTGTCGCCCAGTTCAAGCGACATCCTTTCAGCTCTAAAGGCTGGGCACGCATATATCACCTTCGCCCCTGATGGTCCAACACTCGAGCTGACCGCAGGGAATGCAATCCTGGGTGATACAGTGGTTTGGTCTCAAATCAAGGAGCTTCGAATTGTGGCTGGTGGTTTGGTACGTGGAGACGTCATCCGAGTTATCACCGGGGACAGCAGCGAAAACATTTTGGAAACCCCATCAAACGGGTATGTTCGAGCAGTATATACCATGAGGGAGCCAGGCTTTGCTCGTGTTGAGATTTTACGGTCGTTCCTTCCCGGATTACCTATGCTACCTGCGCTAATTTCAAACCCAATCTACTTTGAAGAATGAGAAAGGGTTAGGAATGCCACTTTACTTGGAGCGACATAACTCAGCGGTTGTGGCGATTACCCGACAATCCTAATTGGGTTCATCAAGTAATTACTGTTTTCCACCCAAATAAAAACCTCGCGGCTAGGTCTGTCATTTCTAATTTGGATATGTAAATTCTCCGAATCCGATTGCAATGAATTTCCGATAATTAAGAAGGTCTCCATTTCAGCCGGCAGCCGATCCGGTGAATAGTTCAAACCTGAAACGGCAATCTTCTTCAAACCACATCGGGAAGTTTGTCCCCCAGAGGTTATTATAAAGGTTGAAATGCATTCCATCAGCGATCTGGGGTTGATTATTGTTGAAATCCAGTAAGGAAGGTTTTCCCGGCGCGACCAATGGCGCATCGAGAGAAGTAATCTTCAGACTGTTGGCCTGATTCCGCCAGAGGATGTGCTTGCCCGAGGCATGCAAATGTCGATTTCCAAAGGGTACCACATTGAGTGGGAAAAGCTCCGCACCTAATTTTTCGATCTGCCAATTTTCTGTTCCAGTCAGTGACGGGATAAATGAAAGCCAAACAGCCTCTGGTAGCCGGCAGGCAGGTTTATGGAACCATTGTAGCTCAACCTGGATACCAGGCTGAGAAGAGTTAAAGGTAAATTGCAGCCAAAAATCTCGCGGGCAACCATATTCAAGGTTGCTGCGGGGATCTGCCGTCAGGTGGAAAAGAAAACGATTCATTCCCTGCGATTGCTTGGTAAAGCTCTCTTTCACCTGCGGTTGCCAGAAACGGCTCACGGAAGTGACCAACTCCAGGCCCGGTTTGGTGAAATCTTCTCTCGCCCAGCCGTTGTTTCGTTCAGAAGGAATGATGTACTGATTGAAAAAGCGCTCGTAATCGCCTGCTGAGAAGGTCTGGTAGCGTAACCAGGCCAGCGGATACTCTTGAGCGGCCCAATCTTGCGCTCCCTTGTTGGACTTTAATGAAACCAAGGCGCCAATCGCCGGGTCGAAACGGAAGGTGTATCCACAGGAACGCCGCGGTTCAACAGAATTTTGCAAAGGTGCCCATTGCGAAAGATCGGGTTCCGCCGGGCGAATCGCCTGTATTTGCTCACGCGCTTCTCGCGCCTGGGGTAAGTCTTCAAGGGCATTGACCGCTTCTTGCGGGTAAGCGCGCTTTTCTACCCACGAACTCTGGAATTTAATAAAATTGGCTTTTCCGCGCGCCGCTTGAAAATCCATCGCGCTGTAGTTCTCATGGTCGCCAAGGTAAGTCTTTTCATCCATACCCCAGGTATGTTCGGGAACCATCAGGAGATACCGGCTAAACGTCTTGAAGCGCGCATCAGAGCTAAGAGCGGGCTGAGCTTCCAACCATTGGTGACGTAAGCGGCTAAGTTCTTTAAAACAGCTCACTTTGATCGGGTCAGTGCCTACCCCGTGAATCCAAGTGTCGCCGATTTCTTGGGTTACCAACGGCAACGTTGCGTGGATTGGCGGGAGTTTGGAAGCGAAAGCATCCAGCGTCGAGGCAAAGACCTCAGCCTCAGGGAATTTTCTGCGGACATCGGTGTAAACATCCAGGACCTGAGCCGCAGATTGCGGGCCTAGGTTATCACCGGTATGGCCAAAAGCCAGCGAATCCTCAATGCCAGTGATGGTAAAAGCGCTGCCATAGCCGCTCTCATACATCATAATGATTTCTGCACCCGTCGAATCCTGCCAACGGAAGAGCGGCGGCACTCCCGGTACCGTCGAGCCGGGGTTTACGCCAATATGCAGGAACTGCACTCCTGCCTCCACCAGCAGCGGTACGATTCCGCGTGTATGGCCGGGCACATCCGTCATCTTGGCGGCAATGGTATGCTTGCCAAAACGCTGATCCAGCTCAGCCGAGAGCGAAAGGCCAAAGCGGAAAAGATCCGCATCCATCAACTCGGAATGCGTGGTGAAGGGCAAAGCGTGCCAGGTAATGTTCCCCGCCAGAATGGCATTTTCCATCCGTTTACGCTCTGCCGGGGTCGCCTGTTCCAGGTATTCATAAATCAAGAAAGAGCCGGTCGTCCAGATAAAGCGCTCAGGTTGGTTCGATTCGCGCATCTGCTGCGCCACCCGTAAGGCCGCCGGGATATAGCTCTTAAAATAGTTTTGCAACACCACGGCGGCATAATTAGTAAAACCGACATCCAGGTGCGTTTTAAAGATGAGGTGGATATTCTGAGTCATCCCAATCCCTTTGTGTAAAGAATGCGCCGTTTGCTCTCTTCTAGAATTTTATTTTAGTATACAGTTGGGAGAGGCCTTTTTTCATAATGTCTAATCCATATATGTGGTGGTATTGTAAGCATTGAGTAATCCATATTGGTGAAATATTATGCACATTTAGTCCATTTCTTCTATGTTTTCCACGTCATCCACTCTGGTCGCTGTAAGGTTACTGTAGTAAAAAAGCCTCATTGTCAAAGAGGCTTTTTTTATCCCGATATAAGGGAGCTAACGAGTGGCTTATTGCCACATATTGGGGTGCCTGACCCCCTGACGGGGACGATGTGGGGGTCGAACCCATGACATCCCCTTATGGGGGCAACAACTGATTAATAAAGGGTGCCTGATGGGGGTCGAACCCACAACAGCCTGATCCACAGTCAGGTACTCTGCCATTGAGCTACAGGCACCACGAGCGGGGGCGATTATACCACCGGCACTAAGGCCTTTCAAGGAGGCGTTTCACGGATTCGGCCGCCTCGCCGCGGGCGATTGTTTCCTGCGTGCCGCTGGTCAGATTTTTCAGCGTGACTTTTCCGGCTGTAGCCTCGTCCGGCCCGACGACCAGGACGAGGCGCATCCCCATCCGGTCGGCAAACTTGAACTGCCTGGGTAGTTTGGCTGGCTCCGGGTAGCAGGTTACGTTGAGACCGAGGCGGCGCAAGTCCGCGGCCAGGGAGTAGGAAGCCAATAACAGCTCCGGGGAGAAGACGGTCACCAGCACCGCCGAGGGTGTGACTGGAAGCGCTGGGAGCAGTCCCGCTTCCTGCAAAATAAGGCCAAGGACCACGTCTCCCATCGCAAAACCGACCCCTGAGAGCGGTTCGCCGCCCACGTCGCGCAGCAGGTTGTCGTACCGCCCGCCGCCCAAAATTGCGCGCCGGACACCCCCGGTAATGTCAAAAGCCTCGAAAACGGTACCGGTATAGTAGAGCAGGCCGCGGACAATGTTGGGGTCGAACTGGACATACTCTTTCAAACCCAGCGATTCGAGCGCCGCGAACAACCTGGCCAGTTCCTCAGACTTTCGCCAGCGTTCCCCGTCTGCGAGAAGGGATTTCAGCCCATCCAGTTGTTGCGGGGTCAGTCCGATCTCCAGGGCGTTGGTTTCCCAGGGCTCCGGCTCCATTTTTTCGCGGCGGTCCACCAGCCCTGCGACGTCTGCTTTTGTTTCTGGCGGAATTCCCAGGGCGTCGAACTCGGCGTCCATGAAGCGGCGGTTGTTGACGCAGATACGGGCCTGCGCCGGAGTAAGGCCAACCGCCTTCAGGAACGCGGCGGCAATCGCGACCAGTTCGGCATCCGCTTCGGGGGAGTTGACACCCAGCATGTCAATATTCCATTGGAAAAACTCACGCGAGCGGCCGCGCCCAGGCCTTTCGTAACGCCAGAACGGTCCAAACGACCACCAGCGGGCCGGAAAGGCCAATTCGTTCTGGCGGGCAGCGATCATGCGTGCCAGCGAGGGGGTCAACTCCGGGCGCAGGGTAATTTCATCCCCGCCCCGGTCGGTGAAAACGTAGGATTGTTTCTTGACCAGTTCCTCGCCCGATTTAGCGGCGTACAGGTCTAGAGTTTCGAGGAATGGTGCGTCCCATTCCTGGTAACCGAAAGACTCCGAAACGCCTCGTACGGTGTTATATAACCAGGTACGCACGGCCATCTGTTCCGGATAGAAATCGCGTGTCCCTTTGACGGGCAGGATGATCTTCTTCATGGAATTGCTCCGCTGCTCTCTAAACTTTTGCTACCTAATACTTGGTGTTCGGATTTTAGCATATTTCCCTTGCTTCAAACATGCGGGTCTTTGGGTTCTTTGAGAATCACCGTGGTGACGAGGAAGATACTACCTATCTTTTTCCCTGTAACGGGAACTCCCATCAACACGGCGAAACCCGGAGAACCAAACGTGTGACAATCCGCTGACGGAAAAGGAAAGAACGCACTGGCGCTTATTGTGAAAAATATTACAATCAATGCGAAAATAACCTTAGAATCAATCCTATAATTGCTCTCGTCAACGTCTCCGGCGGCGGGGAGGCCTCCTGGAGTATAATTTTCAGATAAGTTCTTATTCAAGTAAAGGAGAGACCGGTATGGTCCCTGCGGAAGATATTCACTCAGCCCTTCAAAAAATTCCGTGGTTCAGTACTCTGACACCCGAACATTTTAAAAAAACTGCTGAACTTGCCCACCTACGCTACGCGAAAGCGGGGGAAACTTTTTTCCGTGAAGGCGATAAGCAGGATTATGTTTACATCGTCCTGGAGGGCCGTGTGTCGCTGGATATTTTCGTTCCCCATCACGGCAAAATGCACTTTTACACCGCCGAGCCTTACGACGTTTTTGGCTGGTCGAGCGTCACACCGGGTATGCACCAGCGCATAGCCGGTGCGGTGGCCGTGCTGGACAGCACGGTGGCGTGCATTGATGCAGAGGGACTACGCCAGTTTGCCGAGAACGACCATGACTTCGGCTATCTGCTGATGCGCCGGCTGGCCAATGTTGTTGCCAGCCGGCTGATGGTAACTCGTTTGCAATTGATTGACATGTTTGCCGGGCCGACGGAGACCATGAATGACTGATAAATCCCTGACCATCGGAAGCACCGTCGCGCTTCCCAAACCCGAACTCGACCTCCTGATGGCGGACCTGCGCAAGAACGGTTTTCAGACCGTCGGTCCGCATCTGCAAGACGAGAGCATCGTTTATACAAAAATTGACGGCCTGAAGGATCTGCCGCGTGGCATCCTCAGTGAGCAGAACCCCGGATCGTACCGGATGATCCAGACCGGCAAGGATCGCTACTTCGACTTCATCCCCGGGGGTCAGTCCTGGAAGCAGTTCCTCTTTCCACCCCGTCACACGCTTTTCACCGCCGTGAAAGATGGCAAATGG
>Ga0209226_10000839_pt1 | contig 15371 bp, 11 predicted proteins | sample BarGraNGADG00212_2_FD_184497 | JGI IMG/M metagenome (GOLD analysis project Ga0209226, IMG submission 184497) | Arctic peat soil microbial communities from Barrow, Alaska, USA - Barrow Graham LP Ref core NGADG0011-212 (SPAdes) (version 2) | ecosystem: Environmental > Terrestrial > Soil >...
GCCATGCCCCCGGCATCCAACGGCTGTTCTTCCGTGATATCCTGTAGGATTTTTTTATACCGGTAAAGTGAAGCATTTTCCTTAATGTCTTTTATATTCTTTGGATCAGCGCTGAATGTAGCCGACCTGAAATGATTGGTAGAGACGATGTAGTTGTCCTGTGGTTCGACCAAGGCAATCTTATAAGGCGATTTTTCGATGATTGAAGCTTTCCCATCTGCGGCTGAACCTATGAGAATGGATTCGGAAACGAAGGTTTCCCTTTTCTGCGCAATGGCATATGCTTCCTGAATATTCCTTGCATATTGAAGAATTTCCCGCGCGAGGATTGAAATGGGAGTCCGCGCCGAATAAGGGATATCTGATTTTGCTGCATTGATGGTGACCGTCAATCCCTGCTCGTTCATCCCTGAGACGGCCCCGGTCATTCCACCCCAGGTGATCATCATGAAGGGATATCCACTTTCCGGTTTTTCAAAACAAACAATTTTATTCCTGGCAAATTCATCACCTACATAAAAATCAAAATTCCGTCCGATCAGCAGCGAACCGTCCTTTGATTTCTCTTTCCATACACCAAATGAAGAGCATCCCACCATGTGAAAGTCCTGCAGGGCATGGCCGATATCATGGGCCGAATGATAATTCAGTTGTCTCTGGTAGTTGTTGCCGATGAAGGAGAATTTATCCGATGCCGACAACGAGATCCCGTAGATCTCATATTTATATTCTTCCGGGATATAATCTTCAAGGTCGCGGTTGAACCAATAGATAAAATATTTCAGGAACTTCAGGTAAACAGGGGAAGGGATCATTTCAGCCAACCGGTCTGTAAAGGCCTGTTCCTGTTTTTCCATCAGCCTACGGGTAAGTTTCCCCTCGATCACACCGCGTTCAAATGGTTTGCCTTCAAGATAGAGTTCCCACAAGCCTGAATTTCCCCGCTGAACCCAGTTTCTGCCACAGGTATAAAAATCTTTCTCAGGGTTGGCAACAGATAGCTTTGTGACGCTCCAGTCAGCCGGCTCAGGAATATGTACCCTTGTATCCAGCTGAAACCAGGTAACCAGAATGACTCCGGCGAAAAACAGGATCACGATGATGACAAACAGGATCTTGAAGAATTTTTTCATTCTCAGGTGTTTCTGATTTTATTCAAAAGGTACTCGAGCCCAATGATCTCACCACAGGTCAGCACGGCACCGATGGTTACGCCGAGCATCCCGTGAAGACTGATGTTCTGGCCTGTGAAATAGAAACCCGGGATCTTTGTTGCAGGCAATAGCGTTGTTATCAAAGGATCATGGTAATCACGTTCGATACCATACATCGACCCTTCCGGTATACCGGTATAATCGCGCCAGGTCAGCGGTGTGGATGCCTCCTTATAACTGATTGCAGACTGTAACCCGGGAAATCGTTGTTCTGCAAGGTTCAGAAGCGATGCTGAACTGTGATCCTTGAATTCAAGATATTCCCTGCCCCGGTTACCTTGCCGGGTATGTTCCCATTTCTTTACTTTTTCGAATGGCATTGCAGCAAGAATGATCATGTTCCTTGCAAACCCATCTTCCGAAGCCGGTGCAGGTGTATGCAGCATATAGCCGGAAGGCCAGCCTTCATGCTTGCTATCATTCCAGACATCATCAGTCGTATGGTAATAATAATTATGATCAAGATACGGGAATAACCGGTCTTTCATCACAATGTACACGGCGAAAGAAGAAACGGTATTCTTCAGGTTTGTGATCCGTTTAAAAAAGGTTTTCCTGAAAACGGTGGGCTCCATCATTTTCAGTGTCCTTGCAGGATGGATCCCGGAGATGAATTTCTTTGAAGAAAAGCATCTGCCCGGCCTTGTCAGCACTTCAAATTCATGGTCATGAAGATTAATCTCTGTGACTTCCTCATCAAGATGAATTTCTCCACCGTTAGAAAGTATGCCTTCCATCAGTTTTTCCATAATTTGGGCGCTGCCACCCATGGTTCGCCAGGCACTTGAGATGAAGGAATGATTGATCAACGCTGGAATGTGTAAGGGTGTATGTTCCCGGTTTCCTGCATAGAGAAGGTTGTTACCGGCCAATACAGAACCAAGCTTCCCGGATCCGGAAAAAGCAGAAAAAAAATCAAATGCGCTTTGGATACGGTAATGATCTTCCTTATGGTCTTTTGGCAGATCAAGGTTGTAAAGCGGGAAGGTCTCACTAATCTCTTTCAGGCTGCGGATATATTTTTCAAGATTTTCTTTTCCCGATGGAAAATGGGGGAGAAGCTGTTCAACGAAATGATCAAATCCCATGGCCATAGGGTACTCCCGGCCGTTAATGCCGATGATGTCAAACCCATCGGGATTCATCCTTTCCAGCTCAAGTGATTTCGTAAGTCTGAAATAGTCCCAATAACGATGAAGCGTTTGCCCTGGATCCATCCCACCGAAATAATGAACGCCGGTATCAAAAACAACGCCTTTACGCTTGAAGGTCTGCAGGCAACCTCCTGCCTTCCGGCTTTTCTCAAGAATACAAACGTACATCCCTTCCTTTGCCAGAATATACCCGCAGAGAAGTCCGCCAAGGCCGCTTCCTGCAATTATCACATCGTATTTCCGGTCGGGACTTTTCATTATTTATGGATGATCAGTAAAAAGTTGGAGGTATGCTTTGCTTCACGGATCACGTCCATCTTCAATCCCTGGCGGTCAACGATCCGACTGATGTTTTCCAGAGAAGTGAAATACAATTCTTTGGAGGCATCGGACGTCTTATTGAACCCAACGATCCGGGTCGAAAAAACTTCCGTGAGTTTCGTTCGTTTGTGGCGTTTTTCCTCTTTTGAATCCGCATCCCTTACCAGGATCATTCCGCCGGGATTGAGTTTTTCAATGCAACGGTAAAGCAATTCTTCCTGACTTGTTTGCGGCAGGTAATGCAGGACATCACTCAGCAGAATGGCATCCTTGTTCCCGAAGGAATAACGGGTAATATCTTCACAGATAAAATCAAGGTTTTCATTTTTCGAGATACAATTCGCAGCCACACGGATCTTCTCAGCATCATGGTCCACTCCGGTGATCTTACGCAAAGGCGCAGTAAAACTGAGCATGTAGCTCATAAACCCATATCCGCAGCCAAGGTCGAGGATCTCACCTTCCCTTGGCACCAATTCATTGTAAGGCTGGTAGTACTTTTCAATCCGCATTTTAACCCTGATGTACCACTCCAGCACCGGCCCTTTGAATATGTAATTCAGAATCAGTTTTTTTCGGTAATATCTTCCGGTTCCTTCCTGTGCCATGAATGTTGCATATTCACGAATATAGAAACGGCGGAACATTTTTGACCGTTCTGAGTAACCAGAACCCATTTCTGTTGAATCGACTCCAACACGCATGAGGATCTTCATGCGAAGCCCGGATGGTCTGCCCCAGAACTCACCCTTGCCCAGGAACTCACCGGAACCAAAAACAACGATGGGAAGAATATCAATCTGTAATTTTTCTGCAAGATAAAAGGCGCCCCTGTGGAAACGGTGGATCCTGTCATCAATATGACGGTGCCCTTCCGGGAAGATGAGAATGGAGTATCCTTCCCTGACCTTCTCCTTCAACTGATCCATGATATTGTCAATACCCCTGTCTGCATTGAAAAAACTCGCCATCCGGGCAACCGGCCCAAACAAAGGCGAATTCCATACCCATTCATTGGTAAGTATGATAATCTTTGGATGAAGACGCAGGAAGGAAGGTGTCTCGATCAGCGACTGGTGATTGCTGATGATAACGGCGGGTTTGGAAAAGTCTTCACCATGCGGATTATAAAATCTCCGGTTCGTGGGAAAGGTTACGACAATATATGCTTTACAGAGTTGAGAGAAGAGCCAGTGGAAAACGTACTCCTTCTTTTTCTTCGAACCCGGGTATAGGATATAGATCAATCCACCGAGGATAACTTGCAGGATCGCTACAAGGACGATATTTCCCCACGTGGTAAAAGTTTTGAAGAAGATCCGGATCGTAATGGGATACCTTCCGCGTTTCAGCCTGTTGAAAAGGAACCACTTGATAAAAAGGGGCTGGAATGTATAGGAAACAAGCACTACTGCAACGATACCGAAAACAGAAACGAGGGCGATGGAGTTCAATGCCGGGTGCAATGCGAAAAACAGCGCACCTATACCAAACAGCGTTGTGGCTGAAGAAAGAAAGATGGATGTCTTGTAAGAGGAAATTTCTGTTGTCCGGTACTTGTACTCGAACAGCAATCCCCGCATCATCAGGATGCTGTAATCAACACCGAGACCAAAGATGAAAGAGGAAACGATGATGTTAAAAATGTTGAATCGGATGCCTGTCATACCCATGAAACCCAGTGTCAGGAACCAACTGACAAACATAGGCAGGGCGGTGGTCAGTCCGGTCTCAATACGGCCGAATGAAAAAAGCAGCAACAGGGTGACAAAAATCATCGAAAGCCTGACCAACAGTTCGAAATCGTGTTTTACATTCGCAACAAAATGGTTGGCAAGGATCTGCCTATCGAAAACCACTAGGCCCGGTTTTCCCTCAAATGCCCGGTATACTTCCTTCTTATCTTCCTGCCTGACTTTGACCATGGTTGTGATCATCGAAAGATCGCCGGTTTCACTGATATAGTCAGAGAGTATTCCCGAAGTTAACATTTTCGTTTCAGCCGGGTTCAGAACAGTGAATGTCCTGGTCGTTTGCTGTAAGAAAGGATCAAATGCATTTTCCCTGAACCGGAATTCAGCGGCCGATTTCTTCAATTCCTTTTCCAACAAGTCTCTTCTCTGCTTTGTCCAGAAATTATTCCATCGTTGGATCCTTGCTTTTTGAAGTGAATCTGAAAATAACAACTCTCCGCAACCGGAAATATTTCGTATCACCCCTGAACCGTTAAGTTTTTCAAGATCCCGGTACATTCTTTCCTGCGTCATGAGCGCATCATCAAGGACTTTACCGGTGGAAACAAGATAGACGGTTTTCAGGGAGGCCCCGGTGATCCTGTCAAGGTCCTTTTCCATGGTTTTCAGCTTGCCAGGAATGAAATTCAAGGCCATCATATCGTCTTCAAACCTGACCCTGGAAAGAAAAAAGATGCTAACAACCGTCATTACCACCAGGAGAACAACGAAAACCTTACTTTTCTCAAAAGAGAAGGAAACGATACGGTCGATGATATTACCTGTTGAAGGAGTTGGCTTAAGGTCATTTTGTGTCAGGAAGTGAGGAAGGATGATCAGTGCAAAGAAGGCGGCGCCAGCCACGCTGATTGCGGCAAACCAACCCAGGTCGTGCAATACTGATGAACGGAGAAAGACCAGGCAAAGAAATGCACCGGCTGTGGTCAGGCTGCAGAGGAAGACTGTGAGGGTCATCTCTTTCAGTACCACAACCATATCGCCTTTCTTCCGGAAAAGATTGATAATGTAAAGCGCATAATCCACGATCAATCCCAGGATGACCGACCCAATGCCTAAGGAAATGGCAGAAACCGTTCCTTTCATCAGATAGAGGATTGCCAGGGCAAGTCCACCTCCGAACAGCGCCGGCAGAAACCCCAGCAAAGGAATTTTCCAGCTTCTGAAATACCAGCCAATCAACAGGAGGATCAGACACAACGCAATGGCCAGGGTGAGGTAGATATCTTTTTTGACCTGGTGTGCATTTCCCGCAGAAAATGCAATGGCGCCGAAATACTGTCCCCTGATCTCCGGCTTGTGGGCAGCGCTGATCTTAAACAGGAGTTCATCCAACCCCTCAAGCAGTTTTTCATTCCGGGAGGTTTCACTGGCAGGATTGGCAGGTGTAATGAAGAGGAGAAGGTTCTTCCGGTCTTTGGTCAGGATAAAGCCATCCAAGACTTCGAAATTATCGCCGGCCTGGAGCGATTTCAGCTTGTTCATGGCCAGGTTTGTCAATCCCAGCGGATCGCGAAGAATCATTTTTTTTAGGGCAAAACCTGCAGGGGTAAGGAGGTTTTTGTAATCTTTTTCGATGGCCGAATGAATGGATGCAGGAGCCAGCAAACTGTCGATGTTCCGGTAATCATTTTCATCCATGTAAACCGGAAGGTGGTCATAGAGTTGATCGAGCGAAGCCGTCATCGAAGAATCCGTGACATTGCCTATGATTCCCCTGATATACGTTGAATCAAAACGATGTTTAAGGCTGTCGGTAAGATCCTTTGCATAAAGGATCAGACTCTCAGGATCAGCTTTGGCATTGGTATCTGTAAGTGAAAGACGGACGATCAGTTTGTCAGTAAATTTGATATGGCTGATGACAGTTTCAAATTTTCCCCGGTTGCTCTTCGAACCTGAAATACCTGTAATATCTTCCTGAACTTTTATCTGCGAAGCGAAAAAAAGAATAACCGCGAGAATTGTTCCCAGAAAAAGATAAAACAGCAACCTGCGCTCCCTGAAAAAAAAATATAATTGTATAAAGCGTTCAGACATACGATCATTAAAAAACTAGGGTTGATCCTCGTCACTGATCTCCATTTTCACAATTTGAGGCCTTCTGAATATCCTTAGAAGGAAATAGGTAATCGTTCCCATAACAATCGCCGCCAGAATGCCAAAGACAATACTTCCCACCAGGTATTGAACAATGTTTTCTTTTATCCATTCCATTGTTATCCCTGAAGAATACTTTACCGTGTGCTTACTGTAACCTATGATAAGCCCACCGTTGATGTACGACAGAAAAAGAATCAGCGGTAACATTGGAGGAATGCTGATATTGGATGCGGCAACGGTGACAAATTTGTTTAATTTCAGTAAATAGGCAATCCCGAAAGCGACCAGCATCTGGAATCCCCACACAGGAATAATGCCAATGAACACTCCAACCGTCACCGAGAGGGTGATCTTCATATTGGAATCGTTGCTGTTAACGATATATTCATGGATGAATTTTTTGATTGATTTTTTTCGGAACGCTTTTAAAACACGGAACGGATTGACCCACAATAAAGCGGTGAATACAAGGAGCATATTGGCAATACTGACCCGGGTGAAATCATGGACCTTCCGGAAATGAGAAACCCTTTCTCCCTTTGGAGCATAATAGACTTTAACAGGAACTGATGTGATATTGACGTCTTTCCAGGCAAGCTTAACCAGCACCTCCACTTCAAACTCAAATCTCCTCCCGAAGAACCGCATTCTTTCCATTTTTTCCAACGGATAGAGCCGGTAGCCTGATTGAATATCAGGCACTTTCAGTCCGGTTTCGATGCGGAACCAGAAAATAGAAAACTTATGTCCGAAGCTGCTGGTTCCCGGCACGCTTTCGTGCTTCATGTTGCGGGCACCGATGATGACAGAGTCGGGTTCCTTTTCGATCTTATCGATGAATTTGAGGATATCCTCAGCATAATGCTGGCCATCAGAATCAATGGTGATGGCATACCGGAATCCCTGCTTCAAAGCATAGTGGAATCCCAGCCGTAATGCATAGCCTTTTCCTCTGTTTTTAGGGATGGTGATAACCCGGAGTGAACCGAACTTATTCAGGATTTCCGCTGTCTGATCGGTTGCCCCATCATTTACGATAATGACATCATTGGTATATTCCAGTACATTCCGGATGACCCGTTCCAAGGTCTTGTCATTATTATAAGTTGGAATAATAACACAGCATTTCAGCTCTTCTAATTTCTGCCTGCTTTGCTCAAAGTCGGTCATTATCTTTTGCAAGAATCATTTACGGTTCGGGCAAAGATACATTTTTTCATGATACAGGAAAAGGGTCGGTTCGCCATCTTCACCTGCAAACAATTTCTTACCTTTGTGGATGAACATTACACGGATTATTTCATGAAGATACTGCTCCTCAATCCTCCACGGAGTCCTGAAAATAATATCCTCCGGTTTGCCCCGGAAAATGCAAAGCCGTTTATTCACAAAAAACTCATCGGCCCGCCCTTGGGGCTCCTTACCATCGCGGCTGCTGTAAAGGATTTTGATGTCACGTTGTTCGATTCGAAAGGAGAATATGATCTTGAGCCGGCCACGCCTCCACTGGATGTTCTTATACTTCAGCTGTTGGAGAGATACAACCCGGATATTCTGGGTGTAACGGTCATAACATCCGAATTTGATTATGCGCTGGAGATATTCCGGGTCGCAAAACTATTCAATCCTTTGATCCTTACTGTTGCAGGAGGTTTACATGCAACACTATGCACCCAGGATTTTGCAGGTACTGCAGCGGATGTGGTGATTCCCGGTCAGTGTCCTCACATCTTCAGGGATGTCGTCATTGCGAAGGAAAAAGGGGTGAAGCTGGCATCCGTTCCCGGCATTTACCTGAATGAAAAATCGGGTTTGAACAAAACACATGGAGCTACCCGTGCCTGGGATGCTGCCAATGCCGATTATCTCATGCCCGACCGCCGTCATCTCGATCGATGGATCAGTACTTATAAGGTCGGCAATAGTCCTTTCCCGAGTACCTATGTCTTTACTTCCCTCGGATGCCCTTATAAATGCACCTTCTGTTCGATCTGGACCCAGTTTAGAGGGAAATATTATCAGCGGACCGTTGAAAGCCTTATCACAGAATTGAAATCGATTGATGAGTACCCGGTGGTGCGCTTTGCAGATGCAAATACCGTGGTGGATCATGATTTTATGAATCTTCTTTTCGACCGGATCGTGGAAGAGGGGATTCAAAAGACTTTTGTGATGGATATCCGTGCTGACATTGCGGCGCGTCATCCGAAGATCATTGAGAAACTTGCAAAGGGAGGCTTAAAGGTGGTAATCTGCGGGTTTGAATCCTTCCGGGATGAAGAACTTTCAAAATACCATAAGGAATCGCCTGCATTTGATAACGAAGAAGCCATCCGGGTTTTCGAACGGAATGACATCATGGTCAGGGGCAATTATGTTGTGCCGAATGATTATGGAAAAGAGGATTTCACGGCATTGGCGGAATATGCCGACAAGAACCGAGTGGTGTATGCAGGGTATACTGTGCTGACACCCATGCCGGGAACTGTTTTTTATCAGCAAGTGAAGGATGAGATCACTGATCACGATTATAAAAAGTACAATTTCTTTAATTCCGTGATGCAAACGAAATTGCCACACGATCAGTTTCACGAAGAAATTGGGAAACTCTGGCTGATCAAGAAAGGGAAGGACGTTATTTGATGGAAGCCGGAGGTCGGAAGTCAGAAGTCTGAGGATGGAGGATGGAGAATCGTAATTCGTAAATCGTAATTTGTGATTTTTTTGTTTACCGTCTGAACAATGAAAAAGGTACTGCTTGTCAATTGCAATACCGAAAAGGCACCCTATCCGGTACCCCCACTTGGACTTTGCCTGCTTTCCGCCAGCCTTGAAGATACCTGGAATGTGAGTATCTACGATTGCATGTTTGATGAAGGTATAGGCCTTGTAAACAGGGTGCTGCAATTCAAACCCGACTACATCGGCTTCAGCATCCGGAACATCGATAACACCATGCCCGACAACTGCGTCTACTATGTCGATAATCAGATCTCCCGTATAATCCTGCCCGTTAAAAAAATAACTTCTGCCAAAATTATCCTTGGTGGAAGCGGTTTCAGCATTTTTCCGAAGGAACTGATGGAGTTGACGCAGGCAGATTATGGCATCATCGGTGAGGGGGAGACGGCCTTTCGACAATTGCTGGATTCACTTGATAAGGGAGAAGATGTCTTCTCTTTCAGGAATGTGTTGGTAGGTTCTGGAACAAAAGCGGGAAGCGGAAGTGCATATATCCATCAAGGTTTATTTTCAGACCGGTTTTCGGAAATTGACCGGAAGATTGATTTTACTCCTTACAGGGAAAGAGGCGCTTATTCCATTCAAACCAAAAGGGGCTGTTCGCATGGATGCATTTACTGCACCTATCCCTTGCTGGAGGGAACGGCATTCCGGACCCGGAAACCCGTGGATATTGTTGACGAGATTGAACAGGCACAAAGCAGGGTAGGAGATGTCATGTTTGAATTTGTGGATTCTACATTCAATGATCCAAGGGGGCACGCCGAAGCCATTTGCCGGGAGATCATCCGAAGGAAACTACGGGTTCGGTTAAGAACTATGGGGATCAATCCGCGAAACTCAAGCGAAGAACTCTTTGAACTCATGATGGAAGCTGGTTTTATCCAGATCGATGCCACCCCCGATTCGGCTTCTCCTATTTTACTCTCAAATCTCGGGAAAGGATTCGACCTTCATGAAGTCCAGCAAATGGCAACAGCGATCCGGAAATTCAACCTGCCTACCATGTGGTTCTTTCTCTTTGGCGGCCCCGGTGAAAATAGCGAAACCTTCAAAGAAACCCTCGATTTTATTGACCAATATATTAACCCGGAAGATCTTGTTTATATGGCCTCCGGATTAAGGGTATACCCTAACACACCCTTAGAAAAAACAGCTTTGCAGGAGCAGGTGATCAAATCCGGCCAATCTTTGCTGTATCCCCCGGTTTTCTATTTTTCGAACGGAATTACGAGAGACCGGCTTGTGCAACTGATTCATGATGCATCTTCTGATCGGCTAAACTGCATTTATTCAGCTGAAACACGACCTCCATTGGAAATGTTACAGGAAGCGCATAGAATCAGGTCTGAGCAAAAACTGAAGGAGCCGATGTTCAGGACCTTGCTCAGGATCAGGAAAGAATGGAAAGGGAAGGGGTTGCTGTAAGGAATTACAACTCCACAATGGTCTTTGGTTGCAATTCTGTTTCCAGGTTCCAGGTGACAGCTTTTCCATACCTGATCCGGAAAACCGCCATGTATTTGAATCCAAGCTGTTCGATCCAGGAGGTAATGAAAGGCCTTACAGAAAGGATCTCTTTTTTAAGTTCAATGTCTTTATCGAGGTTTTCCACTTGGCCACTGATCCTTACTTGGGAATTACCCTTGTGAAAGCAAAGTTCAACATATGGGTTGATGGAGAGTTGCCGGTAAACATCCTTGAACTTTCCAACCATGAAATAGATGCCGGATTCATCTGCTTTATGCAATTGAAGTGTGCGCACATGCGGAATGTTTCCATCGGAAGTAGCGAGGGAAAAAGCCGGGTTGTCATTCAGGAATCGAATTATTTCCTCTTTATTCATTATTGAAAATCCGGAAGTTTAACCAAAAATACATAAAAACAGGTTTTGTTTGCTTATTTAATATCCAATAGTGACGTAAAAGAATTGGCCGTGTAAAAAACCGCATCCCCTTCAATAAACCTTGCGTTCTTTACAATCCCTTTTCCAGAGCCACATTCCACGAACCTGTTTACACCAAGTTCCTGGAGATATAGCTGGGTTTCATACCAGTTCAGCGAAGTGAAAAGGTTGCGAACGACTTCATTTTTCAATAAATGTTCTTCCAGCAGAAGCTCCTGGTCGACCAACGAGACGATTGGCATCTTGGGACTTCGAAATTGCATTTGGTTGACAAATTCGCTGAATCCTGGAGCAGTATCTTTTAAAAAAACAGAATGGTAAGGAACGGAAACATTCAGAGCGCGTGTACTCAGCGCTCCTTCTTTTTGAGCTGATTCGGTAAGTTTGCGAATATCTTCAGCCGAACCCGATATGGAGAATGAACAGACACTGTTCTGAATGGCAAGCTTCAGGTTCATTTTTTCCTTACGGATCAGTTGTTCCAGGTCATCCTGGTTCAGCCCGATGATGGCACTCATGCCATAGGCAGTAGGACCGGTTACCTTTTTAATCTCTTTATAGGCCTGGCGGATGAGTACGAGCCCATCGAGGAAGGAGATCACCTCCGCTTGGAACAAGGCGGCATAGATTCCCATGCTGTATCCGGAACAATAACCCGGAACCACTCCTTTTGCCCTGAACCAGGAAACCAGCGAACAAGCTTGTATGTAAGAGATATACTGGGTTTTCAGCTCATCCTCAAGAAATGTCCTCGAAGGAATGACAAACTTGATCAGGTCAGGATCGGCAAATTCAGCTGCCCGGGAAAGATATTTCCGGAAACAATCATCAAAACCGGTCAGATTGGTAAAAGGGTCGTCAGGATAATCACTGGCGAAAGGAGGAAAGACGAATGCTAGTTTCTTCTGTGACAAGGAAGATGATTCATTTTATTGATCCAGTTCAAGCAGTTTGTTCTCATGTTCAATGATCAGCAGCTGCATCTCAATCAGCTGGCCGATAGTCTGAACCGGGTGTTTGACCGAATATTTTCCGATCGTCTTCAGTTCAATATCCAGGTTGTATTTCTTTTTAAAGATTTCGATGAGCTCGAGAAACATGAGTGAATCGCCATCAATGTCATTTATGATATTCGTATCAGGTTGAATATTCTTGATATCCACTTCACATTCATCAGCAAAAAAATTGTAAACAACTTCTGTTACTTCTTTTCTTGTATTTTCAGTAATCAAGGTCATTATCAGGTATATTTAAAATCAGTGTGCAAAAGTAGGATTTTTTTGGATTCCAACATCACTTTTTCTGTTGATACTTATCAATGTATTTCCGGAATACGAGCGTTGCATTGTGTCCGCCAAACCCGAAAGAGTTGGAAAGGGCAATATTTACTTCCTTTTCCCTTGAATGATTCGGAACGTAATCGAGGTCAAGGTCGGGATCTGGTTGATCTAGATTGATGGTGGGTGTAAGGATGCTATTCTGGATGGACAAAATCGTGATGATGGCTTCAATGGCTCCGGCTGCACCAATGGTATGGCCGATCATCGATTTAGAAGAGGAAACCGGGATTTTGTATGCAAGGTCACCGAACACCCTTTTGATTGCCATTGTTTCATAACGGTCATTCAACTCGGTGGATGTGCCATGCGCATTGATGTAATCGACTTCTTCCTTGTAAATTCCTGCATGCTGAAGCGCTTTTTCCATCGTATAGGCCATTCCCTCCCCATCTTTCATCGGTGCCATGATGTTGTAGCCTTCGCTGGTGATGCCATACCCGGCAATTTCTGCATAAATAGCTGCATTCCTCTTTTTCGCCGAAGCTTCCGATTCGAGGATGAGGATGCCGGCGCCTTCGCCGATCACAAAACCATCACGGTTTTTGGAAAAAGGTTTGCTGGCTTTTTCCGGGGGATCATTTTCCACTGAAATGGCATACAAGGAGTTAAATCCTTCAATCTCTTCAAAATTAACAATGGAATCAGCTCCTCCCACGATTACAAGGTCGGCCTGGTTGTTCCGGATCATCTCATATCCAAGGCTGATGGCATAAGCGGAGGAGGCACATGCGGTATTCACCACGAAATTAGGGCCCATCAGTTGATAATCCAGGGAGATCCAAGCCGACATCGAATTCCCCATGCTTTTAAAGATTCTATTCTGATACGTCGTCTCTTTTTCGGTACTGGAATTGCCTGTATTCACCACCCCGAGAATGACGGAACAACGGGTTTTGTCCATCAGTTCGAAATTGATCCCGCTTTTTTCCACGGCTACTTTCGCACAGGCCACACACATCTTCGTAACGCGCGTCATCTGTCCCCCGGCACGTTTTTTAATGTATTTCCTTGAGAATTCTTCAAATTCGAAAGGTACTTCGGCAGCGATCCGGGTAATATTTCGGGAAGCATCAAACAGGCTTATCTTCTTCACACCGCTTTTCCCGGCAACGAGGTTGTTCCAGTTTGTCTGCAAATCAAGACCCAAGGATGAAATGATATTCATCCCGGTTACGACTACTCTTTCAGGCATTTGTCAGATTTGGGGCGTTTATATTTTGGAAAGTCTATTTGTTGAGTGACTTTGCCCAATTGCAGATCATAGTTAACTGTGCCTGGGTGGGAACTGCATCCGGGTTGTTTGCACGATACTTTTTCGGAGGCATAGCTCCTTTTGTAATCATCTTGCAAATATCATTGGCCTTGGCAGCCTGTTTTTCCGGCTTATAGGAAACCCATTTGGAAAAATTCACATGAGCATTGGCCATTCCATTCCCACCATCGGCATGGCAATCCATACAGGATACCTTTACGATCTTCATTACACTGTCGGCCAGCGGCTGGCTCTCATCCCCTGAAATATATATGCCGGAAGCAGTCTTGACGGAAGGCATGGCAACCATCGTAACAACAACTGCTATAACAAACAGGGCGATCAACATGAAAAATAACTTCTTCATAATGTTGTTTAATGGATTCGATTAATTTATTTTTTTTGAATGTACAAAATTAATAAATCTGGCACAGGAATACAAACCAATTTCTTGTTTATTACAGGAAACTTACACGACTACTGGTGTTTCCGCGCCGAAGTATTCATCCATGGCAGATTTTAATTCTGCAGGCGGGATTCGAGATGACTGGCAGAACCGGCGGAATGCATACCCGTACGATGCCTGCAATTTCGCAATTATTTCCGTATCGTTTTCCGGGTAACCGGGATCGGGAGAAATGCCTTCACAATAAAAACCACCTCTGGTCTTCGTTCCCAGCTTGCCTTTAGAAACAAGTTCCTGCAATTGCCCGATTAGTGGATGATACCGCTCTTCTTCAGGATCATCCTTTGAATAATTTTTTACGGAAGCAAGCATAACATCAAGCCCGACGCTGTCGAAGAATTCAAATACTCCCGTCGGAAAAAAATGATCCCGTACGAGCCTGTCGATCTGCTGCAGGCTTGCTTTTTTTTCATTAACAAGAAGAAAGGCCTCATTTTGGAAATAGAGGAAGATCCGGTTCAGGATAAAACTGTCTTTTTCTTCCAGGAGAAGGAACCTGCGACGGATGCTTTTCAGGAAGGAGGTAATCTGTTGCAGGGTTTCATTCGAAGTCTCATATGTCATGATAACCTCAACAATATCTTTAAGAGCAATGGGGTAAAAGAAATGGAGTCCAACAAATTTATCTTTCCGGTTTTCGGATGGAATGAGTGTAGAAGGATTGATTGAGGAAGAATTCGATGTGAAGATACACTCTGGAGGTGCAATCTTGTCGAGCATCCTGAATAACTGCTGTTTGGCTTCGAGTTCTTCGGAAATGGCTTCGATGATGAGTTCACAGGATGCAAGGTCCGCTGCGTTATTTGAGATTTTTACACACTCCAGGATGCTTTGGTATCTTTTCTCATCAATGATCCCGGCTTCCAGTGACCTGCCCAGCCGTTTGCTGAAATTTTTTCTGAGCTTCTCAAGGTCGGCATCCGAACTACAAATCCATGTCACGTTGAAATTCATGTCGAGCAGGTAGTATAATAGGTTGGTCCCCATTTTTCCCTCGCCGATGATACCGATATTCTTTAGCATTGGTTCCGATTTCTATGAAGAACAATTAACCACCCTGCATCAGGATGCATTCCTTCGGGCTTTCCAGGGCTCAGAATTATATTCCATCACCATCTTCCG
>Ga0209226_10000843_pt1 | contig 15307 bp, 16 predicted proteins | sample BarGraNGADG00212_2_FD_184497 | JGI IMG/M metagenome (GOLD analysis project Ga0209226, IMG submission 184497) | Arctic peat soil microbial communities from Barrow, Alaska, USA - Barrow Graham LP Ref core NGADG0011-212 (SPAdes) (version 2) | ecosystem: Environmental > Terrestrial > Soil >...
ACCAACCGCCGTAGCGTCGACCGGATGCTCTATGCGGTACTTGCATACCAGAACCGACAGTGGGATGAGGCTTACCGGCCAAAGTATTTTACACACAAGGCTTGACGCTACCCTATTGGGGCGCCTGTTGACGTCGAGGCTGATACCGTTTATGCTTTAATGGTCACTGGAGGCAGCAATGAAGGCACTCATATTGAGCGGAGGCAAAGGCACCAGGCTTCGTCCGATCACCCACACAAGCGCGAAGCAGCTCGTGCCTGTCGCCAATAAACCCATTCTGTTCTACGCCATCGAAGCCATTCGTGACGCGGGGATCACCGACATCGGAATCATCGTGGGCGACACTCACGAGGAAATCCGCGCGGCCGTTGGCAATGGAGAGCGTTTCGGCACGCAAGTTACCTACATCCAGCAGGAAGCTCCCCTGGGGCTCGCGCACGCGGTGAAGATCGCCGAGGACTTCATGGCCGGCGAGCCGTTCGTCATGTTCCTGGGCGATAACCTTATAAAGGACGGCATCCGGACGCTTGTCGAGGAGTATATGCAGTCCAAGGCCAACTCCCAGATCCTGCTCGCGCACGTGCCGAATGCGCGCGAGTTCGGCGTCGCGGAGATCGAGGGCGGACGCGTCGTGAGGCTTGTTGAGAAGCCCGAAAACCCGCCGTCGGACCTGGCGTTAGTCGGCGTGTATATGTTCGATTCGCACGTCTTCGAGGCTGTAAACGCGATCAAGCCCTCGGCTAGAGGCGAGCTTGAGATCACTGACGCGATCCAGTACCTGATCGACAAAGGCTACCGGGTAGAGAGCCACACGATCACCGGATGGTGGAAAGACACGGGCAAGCTTGAGGATATGCTCGAGGCCAACCGTCTGATTCTGGACGGCATGCAGACGGACATCGCCGGCGTGGTCGAGCCTGGTTCAGTGATCGAGGGCCGCGTCGTGACGGGCAAAGGAAGCCGGATCGTCAACAGCCGCGTTAGAGGGCCGGCGATCATCGGTGAGAACTGCGTTATTGAGGACTCCTACATAGGCCCTTACACATCGATCAACGACGGCTCCGTGATCCGTGGCAGCGAGATTGAGCACAGCATCATACTAGAGGATTGCCAGGTGATCGGCATCGGCAGCCGGATGGCGGACAGCCTGATCGGCAAGAACGTTCGGATATCCAGAAACTCAAGGACCCCCAAAGCCTACCGAGTAATGCTTGGGGACAATAGTGAGGTCAGCGTCATCTAATGATAGACGGAGTTGAAGTCAAGCAGCTCAAGCGACACGCGGACGAGCGCGGTTATCTTATGGAGATGCTCAGAGAGGACGAGCCGATCTTCGAGCATTTCGGCCAGGCTTACGTGTCCCTGAACTACCCCGGGGTAATCCGGGCCTGGCACTACCACAAGAAGCAGGACGACCTCTGGGTGGTGCCCCAGGGAATGGTCAAGGCCGTGATATACGATTGCCGCGAGGGCTCGCCGACGTACGGCGAGGTCAATGAGTTCTTCCTGGGCGACAACAATCCGAGTCTGCTCAAGATCCCAGTCGGCACGATGCACGGCTACAAGACCATCGGCGCGGAGCCATCGCTGCTGATCAACTTCCCAACCCGACCCTACGATCCAAAGGACCCGGACGAATACCGCGAGGCGTGGGACAGTGAGAAGATTCCGTATGATTGGGACATCAAGTTTGTCTGATAGATCGCCAACTGACAACTGAGGACATATATGAAACGCGTGTTAGTTACCGGCGGAGCCGGGTTCATCGGAAGCAACTTCGTAAGACACATACTGCGCAAGCGCGATGATTGCGAGATCATTGTGCTCGATGCGCTCACCTACGCCGGCCACCTGGAGAACCTCGAGGACGTCAAGGACGATCCCCGGTTTCGCTTTGTGAAAGGCGATATTCGCACCGCCGACGATGTCGCGGGGCCGGTCGCCGAGGCCGACATCGTCATCAACTTCGCCGCCGAAAGCCACGTTGACCGCTCCATCTACGATCCCGAAGCGTTCATCACCACCGACGTGATGGGGGTCTACACGCTCATGGAAGCGGCGAGAAAGCACGGCGTGGAGAAGTTCATCCAGATATCGACCGACGAGGTCTACGGCGATGTTGAGGAGGGTTTCTCGAAAGAGACCGATCCCGTGTCACCCAACAGCCCTTACTCCGCCACCAAGACCGGCGGGGAGCTGCTCGCCCGCGCCTACTGGCGCACCTACGGCGTGCCCGTTGTGATTACGCGCGGCTCCAATACCTACGGGGCTTACCAGCAGCCGGAGAAGCTCGTGCCGCTGTTCGTAAGCAACGCGATCGACGACAAGCCGCTGCCCGTTTATGGCGACGGAATGCAGATCAGAGACTGGCTGCATGTGCTCGACCACTGCACGGGCGTCGAGACCGTCATGGACTTCGGCGAGCCCGGGGAGATCTACAACATCGGCGGCGACAACCAGCGCCCCAATATCGAGATCATCAAGACTATTCTTGAGGTCACCGGCAAGGACTCCAGCCTCATCAAGCACGTGGAAGACCGGCCCGGCCACGACCGCCGATATGCCCTTGACTCAGGCAAGCTGTTGAGCATGGGATGGCCGCGAGCGCATGATTTCGAGACCGGAATGCGCGAGACTATCCGTTGGTATATGGACAACGAATCCTGGTGGCGCGGGATCAAAGAGGGCGCGGGGCACAAGCAGTTCAGCGAGCAGTGGTACGCCAACAGGTAACGGCTCAGAGCGCCAGACGCATCATCAGCGCCTCGGTGACCATTTGCGGGTTCCCATTTCCCTGAATGCAGCGTTTCGCGTGCAGTATAGCCTCGACCCGACCCAGCAGCGCCCCGCCGTGGGCATATCGCGCGCTCTGGCCGAGCAGTTCCGGGCGCTTATCGGAGTTCACCACGGCCGCATGATCGCCCTGCAGCTTTATGGCAAGCAGGTCGCGATACCAAACAAGCAGAATATCGAGCGACTCAGCCGCCGCGTCTCGCACGCCTTTCCTCGCCCCTGCCGACCGAACCGCAGCGGGCGCATCCTCGTCATCATCTTCCGCTTCGGCCTCCGCCGCCTGCGGCCCAACCCCGGAGCGCAGCGCCTCGGCAAGACCCAGGGCGGCCCACGGATTCCCGCCTGCCGCCATCGACGCGACAGCCGCCACGTTCTCCCGCTTCCGCTGGAAATCGTCGTTGCCGATCAGCCCGATCGCCACGCCTGGCCGCCCCTGGGAGTAGATCGCCAGGAAATCAGCCTCGTCGGTCCCGACGCCGTGCTCCTCGGCAAGCCGCGCGGCGAGTTCGTCCACATTCACTTGGTCGAATCGAATGAGCTGGCATCGTGATCGTATGGTGGGTAATATATTCGCCGCGTTGCGGTACAGCAGGACGTTGACGACGTAGGGCGGCGGTTCCTCCAGCAGCTTAAGTATGCAGTTCGCGGAGTCCTCGTTAAGGGTATCTCCCTGCTCGATGATGTTGACCACCCACTTGCCGCGCATCGGTTTGAACGATGCAAGGTCACGCATTTCGCGCATGTGATCGATGATGGTATCCTGTCCCTTAGGCGACCACACGCGCATATCGGGGAAGTTGTGGTGTTCTACGGCGCGGCAGATGGCGCATTCCTCGCAGGCGTTGCCCTCGCGCGGGCTCTCGCAGTTGAGCGCCTTCCCAAACTCCACGGCGGTCGTAGCTTTGCCCGTGCCCTGCAGGCCGAGGAACAAATACGCGTGAGCGGGCCCACCCTCGCCCACCGCCCTGCTCAGCACGCGCTTGGCAAGAGCCTGCCCGATTATGCGGTCGAACCCGCGCCTGCTAGACACGCTCATACTTCTCCACATCCACCACGAAGATGATCGCGCCCCCGACGCATACCTTTACGGGGCTGATCACCGCCCCGGCCGAGGCTATCGCGTCCGGCATCGGCTGCGTGACATATTGCTCTCGCGACGAGCACCATCGCCGCACGATCTCGATCGCGCCATCGACACTCTCGTCTTCCGTGCCGATCAGAAAGGTCACGTTCCCATCTCTCAGAAAACCGCCGGTGCTCGCCACGATGGTGAACTTATGCCCTGCCTCCAGCAGCGCGTCGCTGACTTTATGCTTATCCCTTTCGTGCACAATAGCGATCACAAGCTTCATGAGCCTACCTCCATGACGATACCGCCTCCCACGTCCGCGCAAGCACTTCCTCGAAAGGCCGCGCAGCGTCAACAACAACCACCCGATCCGGTTCCGCCCGCGCGATAGCCAGATATCCTTCACGCACCGACTCGTGGAAAGCCAATCCCTCGGATGAGATCCTATCCACTGACCTCTGCCTGGCCAACCCTGCATCCGCAGCCAGATCGAGCAGTATGGTCAAGTTGGGCTTGAGCCCTTGCGTTGCAAAGTCGTTCAGGCATGTGATCGTGTCCGCCTCGATCCCTCTGGCGCGTCCCTGATAGGCAATCGACGAGTCCGCGAACCTGTCGCATATTACGATGGCGCCTCTGCCGAGCGCGGGAGCGATGACTTCATCAACGTGTTGCGCTCGCGCGGCCTCGAACAGCAGAAGTTCCGCGCGTAGTGACATCTGCTTGCCAAGGTCCAGCAGCAGATCGCGGATCAGATCGCCGATCTCCCCGCCGCCGGGCTCGCGCGTGAGCACGACTTCAAGGTTGTTCGAGATCAGCCTTTGCCGCAGCGCTTCGGCAAGAGTGCTCTTGCCCGCGCCTTCGATGCCCTCGATTGTGATGAAGTATCCGTCCAACTAGTGCAGCTCGGCTCTTATTTCGTCCAAAGCACGCTGCGCATGCGGGAACATCTGGAAGAACTTCGTTATTGTCTCGCAGCCGTAATCACTGCACGCCGCGCAGTTGTCGAGATCACGGCTCACGACGCACGTGCGCACACCGCATCCCGCGCAGTTGCCGCATTTTCGTGCGCTATCTGAGTGGCATCCATCGCACCACACGTATTCCGGTGGAACGTCCGTGCCGAACTGCTTGCTCCATTCCGCCGCAACTTGCGCAACGGCATCTACATCGTTGGCTTGAGTGGCTTTGTATGCCTCACACTCCACGCAGTTGAGCCCGCAGGCCCCGAGCATTTTTGCCATGGCTATCTCCTGTGACTGTCTATGAGCGTCCCGGAAACATGCCCGGGAACACCTGAAAACCCGCCAGTGGGGGTCATGGTTTGAAGATTCTCACTCTGCGATACGGCTCCGTGCCCATGCTTTCGGATGTCAACTCATACTTCTCCGCAAGCTGGTGCTGCAACCTTCTCAGGTAGCTTGTCTGAGGAGTCAGTTCCTGGGGTTCGCCGGTCTCAAGCACTCGCCCGATCGCATCTTCGGCGTCCTGTATTGCCGCTTGTTCCTCGTTCGATTCGCCCAGGTGGAAAATATCGCGGATGACTCCGGCAATCTGCGCGTAGGTGTTGCTCTTGATTATGTAGAGCGGCAGCCCGCGGCGCTTGGCATCCTGCAGCAGCGTTATGCTCTTTCGCTCGTGAACCTTGAGCGCGATAACCGCGTTCGCGTCGCCGAGGTCCTTGCAGATATAGCCGGGCACGCGCAGCTCGCGTATCGCGCGTTCGAGCCGATTTCTGCTGACGCCATACGGGAAAACCTTGACGATAGCCGGGATGGGCTGAGTTTCCGCGATCTCGCGCCTGTGCTCGAACTTCATCGTCTCGGTCTCGGGGCGCATGGTCATATCCGTGGACTGGACCACCTCCACCTCGCCCTGGACGTTTCGCACGCGTATCTCCGGCCTTGGCGGAACGCCTCGAAGCATCTTATCGACTGTGCTCGCGACGTCGTGATGGATCGCCAGTTTGTCCATCTCGATGATCTCTATGAGCACATCGAAAGTCGGGGGAGCCTTGCGTTCGAGCACGGTTTTCTGAGTGCCTCTGCGCTTGGCCTCCTCGTCGGAAAGGGTGACTGCCTGTATCCCGCCGATCAAGTCCGCGAGTGTGGGGTTCATCATCAGGTTCTCAAGCGAGTTCCCATGAGCGGTCGCCACGAGCATTACCCCGCGCTCGGCGATGGTGCGAGCGGCAAATGTCTCAGCCTCGGTGCCGATCTCGTCGATGACGATCACCTCGGGCATGTGGTTCTCCACGGCCTCGATCATGACCGCGTGCTGTTGATCGGGGGTCACGACCTGCATCCGGCGCGCGTGCCCGATTGCGGGGTGGGGAATATCGCCGTCGCCGGCTATCTCATTGGATGTATCCACGACTACAACGCGCTTCTTGAACTCATCGGAAAGAATTCTCGCCACCTCGCGCAGCTTGGTGGTCTTGCCGACCCCCGGCCTCCCAAGCAGCAGGATGCTGCGGCCGCTCTCGACCACATCCCTTATGATGTCCACGGTGCCGTAGACCGCGCGACCTATCCGGCATGTCAGCCCGACCACCTTGCCCTGCCGGTTCCGAATGGCCGAGATGCGATGCAGTGTGCGCTCGATCCCCGCCCGGTTGTCCTTGCCGAACTGGCCGACGTGCTCGACCACGTAATCGACATCCTCCGCCTTGACCGGCTGATCGGACAACTGGCTCACTCGCAGGGGGAACCTTGCCTCAGGCTCGCGGCCAAGGTCCATGACTATCTCGAGTAGGTCCTCGACGTCCTCATGCTCGACCAGGCTCTGTCTGATCTTAACCGGCAGCACCTCGAGCAACTGATCCAGATTGTCCGTCACCCGGAGCTGTTTCAGCCCCAGGGCGCTTTTGTCAGGCATGACTACATTCTTCCCCGTGCCCCTACAATTGACCTTCAAGCTCATACATCACCGCCGCGCACGTCGCAATCGCTGCCGTATCTGTCCTCAAAAGCCGCCCGCCCAGTGATACGGACACCGCCCCGGCGGACTTCGCAAGCTCCACCTCGCGCTCGGTCAGACCGCCTTCCGGTCCGATCACGATCAACACCGAGTCCACGCCCGCCGCCGGTGTTTCGGGATTTGAGCGCAGCGGAAATCCCGAAACGCTCCTCAGCGCATCGCGCAGGCTCAAAGCGTCCTCTTCTTCCCATGCGACGACCGCCAGCGGGAATTCCCCGATCATCTCTACGAGACCAGCGAAGTCTATAACCCCGCGTAGGCGCGGAACTACCGACCTTCCGCACTGCTCGGCCGCTTCGGTGGCGATTTTTCGCCAGCGTTCCAGCTTTCGGTCCAGGTCAGCCTCATCGAACCGCACGACGGTCCTCTCCGAGCGGACCAGCACGAGTTCTGATATTCCCAGTTCCGTACATTTCTGAACGATGAGCTCTATCCGATCGTTCTTGGGCACGCACGATGCCAGCACAACCCGCAGCGCTGGCTCATTCGTGCCGGCTTCCTTGCTGACTATCCGCGCGCGCACGCTCTGCGCCGAGATGGCCACTATCTCCGCATGATAGACGTTTCCCGTGCCATCCAGTAGCGTGATCGCATCGCCGGCCACCAGCCTGAGCACTTTGGCCATCTGCCGGGCCGTGCTCCCGTCAACAACGGCCTCTTCAGAGCCGATCTGTTCCGGGCTAACGAAGAACCTGCGATGATCCGACATCACTCCACCCGCTCGGCGATCAGCGCTACCCAGTCGCCATCAGTTCGTTGCTCTACAACGCGAAGGCCCGCAGCTTCGAATGCCGCTTTGACATCGTCCACGCGTTCGGTCACGATCCCGGACCCAATCACCGTCCCGCCGGGGCGCACCTTCTCCGAAAGCTCTCCAGCTATATCTACGAGAACTTTGGCAATTATGTTCGCTACCACCAGATCAGCCTGGCCCTCGAACGCAAGCGGCGAATCCGCCTGACGTATCGCAACGCTGCCCGCGAGTCCTGTCTGCTCGACATTCGCCGTCGCGGCCTCGACCGCCACGCTGTCGAAGTCCAGCCCCACGACCGAGCGCGCCCCAAGTCTCGCGGCCGCAATCGCGAGAATCCCGGAGCCCGTGCCCACATCCAGCACGCTCTCGCCGCCCTTAATGCGGTCCTGCAGCGCAAGCAGGCAAAGCTGGGTTGTCGGATGGTATCCCGTGCCGAACGCCATGCCGGGGTCGATCTCGACGATAACGTCCCCGTCGAGCGCGGCATACTCCTCCCATGTCGGCTTGACGACCACTCTTCCGACTCGCACGGGCTTGAAGTGCTTCCTCCACGCGGTAGTCCATTCCTCGTCCTGGACCCAGGTAACGGTGATCTCCTCGGATTCAAGGGGGAGGCCATAACCGGGCAGAAGCCGGGTTCGTTCGCCTATCCGCGCAAGGCGTGCCTCTAACCTGTCGTCTACTGGGAGGTATCCGGCGACTCTGGCTGCGTTCTGCGAGGTTGAACCTGGGGTTGGGCCGATCACTGCTCCACCGCATCCCTCATCGATGAGGATATTAGCGACGGCGTCAACGGATGCGTCTACTGCCTCGACTGCGATCTCCACCCATCTCATAGCCCGCTGAAAACGTCTTTCATGCGCTCGAAGAACCCCTTGTCGTGACTATCGGGAATCTCCTCGCCGCGACAGGCCGCGAACTGGGTCAGCAGGGTCTTCTGCTCGTCGTTGAGATGCGCGGGAGTCTCGACCTTGATCACCACGTTGAGGTCGCCCACCGGGCCTTCATTCAGACCGGGCATGCCCTTGTGGCGCAGAGTATAGACTTCGCCGAACTGCGTGCCCGCGGCGATGTGCAGTTTTTCCGCGCCATCGATGGTGCGTACCTCGATGGTGCCTCCCAGCGTGGCGAGCACAAAGCTGATGGGAATCTGATACCACAGGTCATTGCCCTTCCGCTCGAAAAGCTCGTGCTTCTGGATGTGGGTGATAATGTAGAGATCGCCGGGAGGACCGCCTCTCAGGCCGGCATCTCCTTCACCGGGCATACGAATCTGCGTTCCCGTGTCTACACCGGCGGGGATGTGCACGGTCTTGGTCGATGTGCGGAGCGCTCTGCCCTGACCTGAGCACTTCTTGCACGGGTTGCTCTGGGTGGTTCCCTCGCCATGACACCGAGGGCATATCGTGATGCGGATTTGCGTGCCGAAAATAGTATGCTGTTGGTGGCGCACCTCTCCCGCGCCGTTACAAGCTGGGCATGTCTCGGGGTGGCTTTCCGGATCGGTCCCAGAGCTGGAGCAGGCCTCACATGCCTCCATACGGGTTCTGCTGAAGCTCGTGTCCATCCCCTCGAACGCTTGCTGGAGCGTCATCTCGAGATCATAGCGCAGATCGTTCCCGCGCTCGGCTCTCGGACGACCTCGAGTTGCTCCTCGCGTCCCCGTGCCGAAGAACATGTCAAAAATGTCTCCGAGGCCGCCGAAATCGCCGGCGGTGGAGCTTGCGTCGAACGACTGGTTCAGGCCCTCGTGACCGAAGCGGTCATAGACCTGACGCTTCGCGGAGTCTGAGAGCACCTGGTAGGCTTCGTTGATATTCTTGAACCTGTGCTCGGCAGTCTGATCTCCGGGGTTGACATCTGGGTGATGATCGCGCGCGAGCCGTCGGTAGGCTGTCTTAATATCATTCTGGGTGGCGTCCCTGCCGATGCCGAGTATCTCGTAGTAGTCCTGTTTTTTCGCCATAGCCAAAGCCGAGCCACCCAGGGTAGATTATCTGTCATTGTTCGTCCGCGAATCACTATTTGCGATTACCCGCAACAATGGGCTTGCTGAACACTGATCGCTATACCGGCCTAATCCTCCGATACCTCGTCGTCGAGACCGATGATCTCAGGCTCATCCTCAGAGACAGTGGCCGGTTCCACTTTCTTCTTCCTGCCACGAGTCTTGGGCTTAGGGGCATCTTCCGCGGGCTCCTCGATGATAGCTGCGGGCTCCGCATCCGCATCCGCCTCGTCCTCGAAGGGTACCACGTCCTCGTCATCTTCTTCCTCACGGAAGACGGGCTCGTGCGCTGAATCCTCTTCCTCGACTATGGCCTCCGCCTCGACTTCCTCCTCTTCCTCGTCACGCTCATCATCTTCCGTGACCAGCTCGACGTCGTCGGAGAAAATCGATGCTGTCTCAGCATCCGCGCTCGCGGCATCCTCATCTTCAAGCGGAAGGGTCGGGATCGCCAACAACTGAGCGACTTCAGCTTCCTGAGTCGTCTTTGGCAGAATATCGTGATCGGCCACCTGGCAGTGGATCTTGCCTGCGGCTATCTCTTCGAGCGCGATCGTAAGTGGGTTTCTGGAACTGGTCTGAATCAGCGGAGGAGCTCCACTCTTAATCTGCTTGGCGCGTCTGGCCGCCAGAACAACCAGCGAGTATTTGCTTCCCCAAAGTTCAAGTTTGTCCGCGGATGGATAGATCATAAGCTCCCGTCGTCACCTCCGGCAGGCGTTAGTCGAAACGTTATTATACTACCTCCCGCCCGCCTCGGTCAATCTTTTCGCTCATTTCGGGGTGCATCCCACGTTTGAGGCTATGCTTGCCCGATACCCATCCTTGACGCGAAACCCGAATGATAGAAAGCCTGAAAGAAGATCTGGGAATGACTGATAGACTCTAATAGCTCCCTTTCGGTATTTCTGACTTTCTGGATTTCGCGTCAAAAAACACTCGTTACGTGTTTCGGGATTTGAGGGTTGGAGCACCGGGCCTACGCATGAACGGCAAGCCCTGGCCCAACCCGGAAATCCCGAAACTGACCAGCCGGGCCTGTTACTTCTGCAGATCGGCGAGGGCACTTTCGGCCCTCGCTATCTCTTCGCACACTCGTTCCCACTCCGCGCAGAGGCTGTGAACCCGCTCGGACGCGGCCTCGTAGTTGATCGTAAGGTCGCGCGCGGCCCCCGCGCGGTAGTTCTCGGCGTCACCGAGAGCAGCGGTCAAGGCGATGACCGCCTGTTCCGCTTCTTCGATGTTCTTCTCCAGCGCAACACGTCTCTTGCCGAGGTCCCGCAGCAGCCTTTCCGTTTCCTTCAGAGATGAGGCGGGTCGTGGCGCCGGCTTCGCCGCCTGCTGGGGTGGGGCGTCACTTGGAGGCGGGTATTTGGAAAGCAGCTTCTCTCTATAGGTGGAGTAGTTCCCGAGGTAGGTTGCCCAACCGCCATCGGCAATCTCCAGGATCTCATCGGCGACAGTATCCAGAAGATACCTATCGTGAGAAGCCACGAGTATGGTCCCGTCGTAGGCCCGCAGCGCATCCTCCAGGGCTTCTCGCGAGCGGATGTCCAGGTGGTTTGTGGGCTCATCGAGCAGTAGGAGGTTAGGCGACTGCGCCAGGACCTTCGCCAGCGCCAGCCTGCACTGCTCGCCGCCCGAAAGCACATCCACGGTCTTGAACGCATCATCACCCATGAATAGAAACTGCGCCAACAGGTTTCTGGCCTGCCCCGAGCTGATCTCGGCATCCGCCAGCAGTTCCTCAATCACCGTGCGGGTGCGAACCAGGTGGTCGAACTCCTGGGCAAAGTAAACCGGGAACACGTTATGCCCGAGGATCACCTCTCCCGAGTCCGGTTCCAGCAGCCGTGCAAGGATCTTCAGAAGCGTGCTCTTCCCGCTCCCGTTCGGCCCGACTATGCCGATCTTGCGCCCTCGCTCCACGGTCACGCTCAGGTCAGCAAACAGAGTCTTGCCGGGGTAGCTCTTGGACAGCTTGCTGAGCCGGGCGACCTCGCGCCCGCTGCGAAGAGCCTGCGTGAAGTGCGCGGAGATCGTGCGCTGCCCGGTGGTCTGATGCACGCGCTTGATCCGCTCGAGCTGCTTGACCTTGCTGTCGCGCCGGCTGAACTTGCGGTCGCTGAACAGCGTCTGTATGGCGGCCTCTATGCGAGTGATCTCCTTCTGCTGTTCCTTATAGAGCTTGCGTTGTTCCTCGATCTTGGCGGCTTTGAGCTTGGCGAACTGCGAGTAGTTGCCGGGATAGGCCGCCACGGTATGATTCTCGATCTCCAGAACCTCGCCTACTACCGCGTCCAGGAAGTATCGGTCGTGGCTCACTATCAGCGCGGCTCCGTTATACCGGTTCCTGAAGAACTCACTCAGCCAGTCGCAGGCCCGAATGTCGAGGTGGTTTGTGGGCTCGTCGAGCAGCAGCACATCCGGCGCGAGCAATAGCAGGCGCGCAAGCGCCGCGCGAGTCTTCTGTCCGCCGCTCAGCGTTCGCACGGGCTTGTCAAGCTCGGATTCATCGAATCCCAGCCCCAGCAGAATCGCCTTTGCGCGCAGGGAATAATCGAACCCACCAAGCCCATCGAACTGGTGGCTGACTTCCGCGTAACGCGCGCCCAGCGCGTGCGCCTGCTCGCCGGTAGCCGTCGCCATCTCCCGTTCGAGGGTTCGCATCTCACTTGCGCTGGCCAGCAAGTCATCATTGACCGACATCACCGCAAGATGCAGTTCGGCAACCTCGGGCAGATCGACTTCCTGCGGCAGGTAGCCGAGCGTGACGCCCGGCTCCACGTGAACGCTGCCGGAATCCGGCGTTTCCTCGCCGCGGATGATCCTCAGCAGCGTGGTCTTGCCGCTTCCGTTGGCCCCAATCAGCGCGATGCGCTCCGAGCCGGCGACGGCAAACGACACGCCCTCGAACAGGTCCTGCTTCCCGTATGATTTGCTTAGTCCCGAGACTGTGATGATGGGCATACGCGTAACAAAGGCCGTGGGCCAATCAAACCCCACGGCCATCCCAAAGTCATGCTATCAGATTTCGCCTACGCCTTCAATCCACGCCATCCAACCAACTTCACAAACGGCGGACAATGCACAACCGGTATTCTCTCAGGAATTCCCATTTCGTGCTTTCTGACTTTCAGGGTTTCGCGTCAGAAAAAGCCCTACTTCCGCTTCTTCTTCGGAAGCGCGTCGCGTATCTCTTCGGCGAGCTCGTAGACGAATGATGTCAGGTCTCGATCCTGCTCTTTGAGGTTGCGTATCTCCAGCAGCAGTATATCCTTCATCTGCTGAAGCATTTTGCCTTGAGTTGCGCGCAGCTCCTCGACCTCAGCCCTGATTTGATCGATCGACTCGGCGACAGTCTGGTCGGCCATCGCTTTCGCCACGCGTTTGAGGGCGCTGGGGTCGATTGCTGAGTCGGCCTGAAAACGAACAAACGACGACTCGCTTACAAGACGCCTGGCGACGCCGTCCGGCCCCTGCACCAGAATCGAGTCCAGTTCAGCGCTGTCGATGAGCCTATCCATGGCCTCTTGCGAGAGCATCAGTCTGTCACGGACGGTGTCGCAGTCCAGCGTGTAGTCTCCAATCCCCGCGCCGCCGTCCACCTCGGGAAAGAGAACGGGCTCGATAGGCTCCTGCTCCGTCGAGGGACTGGCGAGTTCGGCCAGACCGGCCTCACGCCACTCGCGTCGCAGGCGCGCGATGCCGACCGGTATCTCATCCTCGCTGTGCGGGGCTACAGGGTTGCTGTCGTCCGTATTCATCATGCTCATGTCTATATACCACTTCTCGTCGCTTTGCCGCAATCCTTCAATGTAGTGCCGAATAGTCGCTCTGCGCCGGATGCCACAAACCTCCCCAAAGAACACGCGTGAACCCGTTGACACTGGTCGGCTCCCGGTTTATAATGAATCATGGTGGCGAGTGCAATCGGGTCTCTTCTGGTTCACGGCGGTACCCAACGGGGGCCGTTTTTTTGTGCCCCGCCTTGTGAAAAAGATCACGAATCTGCAATCCCTTCGGTGAGGCCGAGAATTATTAGTGCAGGCAATTCTATATGAATGGTGAGATGAGTGACGTCGGGAGTGGGCTGACACTTCGGCAAGTTTGTGACATCCTGGACGGTGAGATCATATGCAGAGATGAGTTTGCGGAGCAGTACGTCGCAAGCGCATGCGGCTGTGATCTGATGAGCGACGTACTGGCGTTTACCAGGCCGGGCTCTGTGCTGCTAACTGGCCTTGCCAATTCCCAGGTCATACGCACGGCGGAAATGCTCGATCTCAAGGCTGTTGTTTTTGTTCGCAGCAAGAGACCCGATGAACGCACGATCAGGATGGCGGAAGCCATTCAACTGGTGCTTATCCTGTCGCCGTATCCTCTCTATGAGAGCTGCGGCAGGCTCTATGCCGCTGGGCTGGGCGGCTGCCAGGGTATTACGTCATCCTGAACTTGATTCAGGACCCCATTGCCTCGTGCAAGGGATGCTGAAACGTCCCGGACTAGATCCGGGATCAGCATGACGTTCACACTGTAAGGGCGTGATATCAATGGAAGTGCGGGACATGGATGCTGCTACCTCGCTTCACTACACGTTTCACGTGCACTGCGGGGACTTCGGGAAGGCGGGAGATGCTTCCAGTAGGGTGAAGAGAGTCCTGCAGCAGATCGGCACGGGGCCGGAGATCGTTAGGCGAGTTTCAGTAGCCTGCTACGAGGCGGAGATGAACGTGGTAATCCACGCGCACCACGGGATGGTCACGCTCGATGCTGACCTCCAACACATCAGCATCACGGTTGAAGACGAGGGGCCCGGGATCGAGGACATCGATCGTGCCATGGTGCCGGGGTTTTCCACGGCGCCTGATTCTATAAGAGAGATGGGGTTCGGGGCCGGTATGGGCCTGCCCAATATGAAGAGTTGTTGCAATGAACTGCATATCGAGTCCGTCAAGGGCGCGGGGACTACTGTGCGGATGATATTCGAGAATGCCTGAGCCTGAGATGATAGAGTATTTCCACTCGGTGCATCTACTGGAGGACAAGTGCAAGGGGTGCGTAAACTGCATCAAGCGCTGTCCTACCGAGGCCATTCGCGTCCGTGACGGCAAGGCCCACATCATCGAGGCAAGGTGTATCGACTGCGGGGAATGCGTCCGAATCTGCCCGAACCAGGCCAAGACCGTTATCGCGGATAAGCTCGAAGGGCTCAAGCAATACAGCTTCAACGTGGCCCTGCCCGCGCCCGCGATCTACAGCCAGTTTCGCGAGGGAACCACCCCGGAGCAGGTCCTTGCGACGCTGCGCGCGATCGGTTTCGACTTCGTTGTTGATGTGGCGTTGGGCGCGGACCTGGTCGGAAAGAAGATCCGCGAAGCGATAGAGAGTTCTTCTCTCCCTCGACCGCTCATATCATCGGCTTGCCCGGCGGTAGTGAGGCTCATACAGGTTCGTTTCCCGAACCTCGTCGAGCATGTGCTCCCCATTATCTCGCCGATGCGCGCGGCGGCGAAGATCGCAAAGCAGCACGTCAGCAAAGATTTCGGCATCGCGCGAGAACGGATCGGCATCTGGTTCATAACACCGTGCCCGGGCAAGGTAAGCGCAATCAACGAGCCTGCGGGTTTCGAGGATGCTATCATCACCGGCGCCATCCCGATCTCCGACGTATACCCTCTTCTGCGAGAGAAGCTGATTCGCGAGC
>Ga0209226_10000845_pt1 | contig 15298 bp, 6 predicted proteins | sample BarGraNGADG00212_2_FD_184497 | JGI IMG/M metagenome (GOLD analysis project Ga0209226, IMG submission 184497) | Arctic peat soil microbial communities from Barrow, Alaska, USA - Barrow Graham LP Ref core NGADG0011-212 (SPAdes) (version 2) | ecosystem: Environmental > Terrestrial > Soil > Wetlands...
CGGAGAGCATAAATGCCTTATCCCCCTCGGACTTCCAGGAGGCTCTTATTGGCACTGTGGCTCATGATACTGCACCTGATATCTACATTAGAGCCGGAGGCAAGGTCGGACCCGGACAGCCTCCCGGGCAGGAGGGTTTCAAGCCCATCAACCCAGACGGCTCTCTGGTAAATTGCATACCGCCATGCCACCTATCCCCCTGCGGTCCAGTGGCCTACCTGCAGGAGATGCTGGAAGTAACTGAGGATTCGAGCTGTGAGAATCCTCTGCCCGACCTTGGGACTGGCACTGCGACTAAGTTAGGGGGATGTGATAGCCAAGCGCCGGGGCCCCCTGGGCAACCTTCATGTGACCGGGGCCAACCTCGAGACACCCCTCCCTCTCATAGATCTGGTGAACGAGTGCCTGGAAAACCTGGCCGCTAATGCAAAAACACCGTCTGCCACCACCATCCCTGGAACGGTCTACGATACCAGTTCTGATAAGCTCAGCGGCCACACGCTCTGTGTCATAGACGCGGATCAGGGACCAGGAGCCCAGGGAAGCTCGACTGGCATCTGCCACGATCCGGCCCAGCTATTCGAGGCCCTTCCTGAACATTCATCTCCTGTGACACCAGACGAGAGCACAGGAATAGCTGCTTATGCCAAATTAAAGCAGGATTTCTCCTCACCCTTCCTTCCCTACTCTCAGCCTCTGGATATCTGCAGAAGCTATCTGGGATCTCTCGATACCAGTCGCTATTCAGTGATGAGACGGTTCCGCAAGAATATCACGGAGTTCGTCCTGAATCCTGACACAGATCCCCAGGATTTCCAGACACATCTCTGGCGGTACCCTGTGAGGATGGACGTAGCCCTCGAGTACCTTTGCATCACACCCGAGGAATACAGCCAGCTCTTCAGCAAAGACATCTTTACGGATGCGACTTCCACCAACCCTCCCGCAGATCAGCTCCACCTCTGGGAGCTCTATGGCTTTGATTCTGTCGAAGGTTGGGTACCGACAGCAAGAAAAGTATCTGAGTTCCTCAGGCGCAACTGCCTTACCTATTGCGAGTTCCTGGAACTCTCGAGATCCGGATTCGTCGGCTTCGATCTCATTAAGAGCATCAATGCCAGGAAAGGCATCCCTCTACCGGATTGCGAACCCTGCTGTCTGAATAACTTCTGGATCCATTTTATCGATCCGAAAGATCAAATTGAAGGCCTTAAGAGGCTCGCCGTCTTCATCCGCCTCTGGCGTAAGCTCAGGGAGGTTCCTGGAGCCGGGTATACCTTCTCTGAGCTGAGTGATATATGCGAGGTTCTTCAGCTTTTTAATAGCAACGGGTCTATAAACCCCGACTTCATACGCCAGCTGGTCGCTTTCCAGATGCTGAAGGACCACCTGGATCTGGACCTCTTTGACGAGGCAGATGTTCAGGCGAATGCCACAGGCGCAGATAGGACCCATCTGCTGGCTCTCTGGATTCCCTGGTCCGGCACTCCTCCCCAGCCTCACAAGAAATGGGGTTGGGCCCTGGACGATCTTCTCGACCACCTGCAGCAATATGCCAAGACAAGGGAAGACGGATGCCATAGATCTCCCGATTTCATCAAGCTGCTGGCAGATAACCTCGATCCACTCTCTATCCTGGGGGGCTTCGATCCAAGCAGCTCCACCGATAACTGGCACGCACTCCCCACCCATACACTGAGGTTCGCCGAGATCCTGGCCAAGATCTATGCTTCCAAATTCGGTGTGGGGGAGATACTATTCCTGTTCACGGCAAACGATCACCTGGATGGAGACGACCCCTTCCCTCTTGGAGATAGTAACGAATCTCTGGACTTCCCCCTGGATCTGCCGGATGACGCCAAAGATTGCTCACTCTGGGCGCTGAGGGAGAAGCTTCTCCGGGTTCAGGGTTAGCGAGGAAGAGGTGGAGCACTGGAACTAGAGGAGAATAGAGGCCTCTCTGAGAGATGATTTCGGTTTCTCTCCAACACCTGCCGGAACCGATGCGCTTCAATCCTTAGGAGAGCACTTCTTCCCTGCCATTATGGAAGAATGCGGTCATTCTGTGGATACCAAGAAGCGGCAATACCATGTTGTCCTTAAGACCACCTCTCCCTTGATGTGGAACACTCCGCCCGACGGCCCGTTTTACTACGAAACATCCGATCCGGCGAACCCGCAGCTCTGGACCCAGATTCCCTTGAGGGATGAGGCTGTGCTGGATAAGCTGAGCCGCATCCGTCAGCTGAAAACGGATGAGCCGCAGGCAGTAAGGGATCTGTACTTCCTTCCCAGGATCGATCTGGCAACCTTTGCCTTCATCTTCTCCAACTTTGCAGAAGCAGACCGCTGTCTCATTCAGGAGGGCAACGAAAAAGAGCGTTGGGCTTACTTCCAACGGCAGTTCGCTCTCTTCCATAAGCGCTGTGGAGTGATTGCAGAGCATTTGACCTGTCACGTCGCTGAAGCGACGGAGCAGAAGGAGCCCGATGATCCCGACGTGGCCTGGTGCCTGCTAAAACATCTTTTTGCCGATGAGAACTGGTCCTTATCGCCATCAGTCTGGGAGTCCGATGACGGGAAGGTTCCAGCTGTCACCTGGGAGCCTCAGCCTAACGGAAGTGCATTCGCGGCTCTTCTCGGGCTGGTTGGCACTGGGGTCCTCGGCGAATACACTCCCGATGGCGGCAGTCTCCTCTGGCGAGAAGTCCGCGGGCCCTTGAGTGCCTTCGGATCTGAGCTGAATGAGCAGGGCTCACCAATACCGACGATTCTGCCCTTCATGGGCCTCACACGATCCCAGGATCAGATGCGCTTTGTCAGCCTCCGCAATGGTTTTGCTTTATGGGACCCTAACGGTGAAGCCCTCGGCTCGGCTCAAGGGTTCACCATCTGCTGGCGTGGCGCACTGCTCATTGAGAAGGAAGGCAGGTACAAGTTCTTTGCCGGTGCCCCAACCCAGGATGGGGAGAAGCCTGATTTTGAGGAGGCAGAAGATCATCAGTGGCGGGTAATCATTAAGAAAGGCCAGAAAACCTGGGCTATTCTCAGCCATCATTGGCCGGATGAGGTGGCTCCTCAATCAAGCTCAACGCCGATACAACTCAAGCCCGGAGCCTATCAGCTCAGGGTGCAGTTCGCCCAGAAGCAGCCGACGTTCTCCGAGGCTGATGAGATCCATCCCCAGGAAACTGGATTCCAGCTCAAATATTGCGGCCCCGACAGCGATGATCGTATCATAGCAATACCCATGGATAAGCTCTTTTTCGATGAGAAGGACCAGACGCTGAGCGGAGGTATTGTGGACCAAAAGCAGGGAGATGCGACCATTTCCATCCTTGGCGTTGCCAAGAGCTTCCTGGACTCACATTACATCAGCACCTTGAGGGATATCAGGAGAACCTATCAAAGGGCCTTCAAGGCGCTGCTCTTCGCCCACAGGTTCTGTCTATCAGCAAAGCCGATTGCAGACGATAGACAGTCGGAGATTGGCTATATGCTTGCTCATGCAAGCGACTTAATGGGAACATCCTTCTACCGAAACAATGGCGGATACAGCCCGCATCATGCCTACTTTGATTTCAACTTCCTGCCCGTACTGGACTACTACCATCCGCCCATGCCAGCCCAGGATCAAAGAGTTCATCCATCGGTGAAGAGGGAGCAAGCCCTTTTCGACTGGTGGGAACGCATCTTCGATTACACCCTCATGCGCAGGGAGGCCTGCAGGACGCCAGAGCACCCAGTGTGGCTGCTCTTCCACGAGGCGGCAGAGAGCCATCCTGATGAACCCGCTCAGCTCCTTCGTCATATGGGCGTGGACCTTCGCCATGATGCACTGGTCCTGAACTACTATCTGGGTCAGCAGAACAATGTTATCACCAACTATACCGTCATCAACTCTGATCTGGAGGATGAACGATGGCCCATTCGAATATGGCAGGCGGAGAAATGGATTCAGGCCCTATTGTGGAATTTTACCGTCCGGGATATCCGGGATGCTCAACCATATCTCTGGGCTGCAGATGACCCTGGGGATTATAACCTTACCAGGTTTGTGCGAGACGGCTGCCTGGAAAACGGTGATCCCCAAAGATACGAGGATATCGAGAGATTAAACAACTGCCTGAGGGAACGAGCTCGCCAGGCCCTTCTGGCCTACCTCTGTGGCATGAAGCGAATAGCTCTGCCGTGGAGCGACTTTGCTGAGGAGCCCAGGGACCTGAGCGATATGCTTCTTCTGGATGTGGAAGCTGGCCTCTGCGAGAGGGCGAGCAGAATCGAGGAAGCCATAACAGCCGTGCAGACCTTTGTCCAGCGCTGCAGGCTGAGCCTGGATCCAGGCTTCACAGTTTCTCCGAAGCTCGCTCGCCTATGGGATTACCGCTTTGTTACCTTCTGTAGATGGGAAGCCTGCAAGTGCCGCGAAATCTACCATGAGAACTGGATCGACTGGTCTGAGCTGGAGAAAGCCCAGCGTTCTGAGGCATTCCGTTTCCTGGAAGATCAGCTGCGTCGTGCAACATTGACGGTACCTGTATCAGGGAACCTGGAGTACTGGCCAGATGAGCGGCCCCCCATACATTCTGGGCTAACTCTCCTGCAGAAACGCGATCCTGCACTGATGCAACAGCCCTCTCGGACGACAGAAGGCTTTAACATTCTCGGAACCCCAGAAAGAGATGCCCGACCATCATGGCTGTCGGCTGTAGATGCAGTGGCATCTTCCTCCAACACAGGCGTCAGCAGTGTGGTACAGCCAAGCGCATCCGGGTCCGGACCACTGCCCTTTTGGATCGAATCCGCCATCCGACTGGGCACACGCTTTATTCGTGTGGCAGCCGCCGGAGTGCCGCCTGCATCGACAGGCTTTGGGCCCAGACATTCTGATTCCAATGAGGGCTGCTGTGCAGAATGTGGCCGTGTGAACCATGAACAGGTGGATGAGTACTACTTCTGGCTCATAGATACACGCTACTTCAAAGAGATACAGCAGGATGCTGATTGGCATTCCAATAGTCAACCACCACGGGATCCTGAGAACCCGGAATCAGACTGGCACGATCCCACCAAGCTCCCTCAGTTGCTCCTCTGGGAGTCCGATCCGATGGTGCACCTGGCCTGGTGTCGAGTCCATAACGGTGAGTTCCAGCAGCCTCGCCGGTCAGATGAAGGAGTACGCATCGCTGGAAGTTCCAAACCTGAGCTTACGTTCCTGGGAAGGTCCGCCGATTCTCTGAATTTTGAAGTAGCAGGAGGTGATCTGCCTACCGGGTATAGTTCACCACCCAATCCCGGCTTCAGGTACGATATTGCCGCTGATTTGGCAGTGGTGCTGCCCCTGGTGACACCAGCGCCACCCCGGTCGGGCTTAGGAAACCTATCTGCCTATCCCTACTTCGCCTACTTCGATCCCGGCGACCGCCTGATGCCTCTGTCTCTCTTCAGCCCTGCAATAGCGGTGGGTGAATGGTTGCGGGCGCACTGCCGCTTCGAAGCGGCGTTGAAATGGTATCAGCTGGTATTCGATCCTCTGCACGAAGACAGTACGTGGTGCTTGCCAGTAACCGTTGATGTTCCCGCTGGTCAACCCATTGCGGCGGCACAGCAGCCCGCCGGTGGCATAGACAGTCCTTGCTGCCAGAGCAGTAGTGGTGGTCTGAACATACCGGAATATGTCTTGTTGGATCGCGCCATAATATTGCACTATCTTGAAACCCTTCTGCAATGGGGCGATGCACTAATGTGCTGCAACTCTCCAGAAGCGTTCCAGCAGGCTAGATTGATCTTCGACACCGCAGCCAAGATCTTAGGCGAACGCCCATGCTCTATTTTGGCGGTAGATACAACCAAGGGCAGTCAGACAGTCACTGGCTTCCAACCGAACCCTGCTCCTCTGAATCCGAGACTGATGGCACTCTATGATCTCATCGGGGATCGGCTGGAACTGATACATGTGTGCATGAATGCCCGGAGACTCTGCAATAGTAGGCCCGACAAATCCATGCCTTACTGGGGAGACCTCCATAAACCCAACAGCTGGCAGGTCAATCCCGGAGGCTGCCAGGGATGGAAGTTCCCATCCCTGGGCTGCATGGATGATGAGGACTGGTGCTGCCACTCCAGCCCCTACCGATTCACCATCCTGGCGCAGAAGGCCCAAGAGATGGCTAACGAGGTGCGTGGGCTTGGTGCTGCTCTGCTTGCCGCTTTTGAGAAAGGCGATGCCGAATACTTGGCCTCATTACGCGCTGGCCACGAGCGCCAGATGCTGAGCCTGGCTCAGGAAATCCGGCAGAACCAGTGGCGTGAGGCTGATTGGCAGGCCCAAGCACTCCAGAAGACTAAGGAGGGAGCACAGACAAGAAAAAGGTATTATGAGAAACTGATTCATGATGGCTTGAACACCGGTGAGAGGGCATATCCGATCCTCACCGCGATTTCCCTTGGTTGTCGCACAGCTAGCACAGTCTCTTCTTCGACAGCAGGAGCCTTGAAAGCGACACCAGATACTTTTGTGGGGGTTCCCTGTTCATTTGCACAGCTCCCCACAGGTACAAAGGCATCAGGAATCCCAGAAACAATAGCCCTAATATCAAATGTTCTGGCCGAATATGCCAGCACAGGCGCATCGCTTGCTCTTACCTTTGCAGGGTGGGATCGCCGTGACAAAGAATGGCGCCACCTGGTTGAGGTGACGGGTATAGAGATCGAGCAGATCGAACGCCAGATCCTGGCAGCCGAGAGACGAAGAGATATTGCCCTGCGGGAGCTGAATAACCACCAGCGACAGATTGAGCAGTCCATTGAAGTTCAGGACTTCCTGCGTGATAAGTTCACCAGCGCCGCCCTTTACCTCTATCTGCAGAAGGAGACCGCAGCACTACACTTCCGGATGTACGAGCTGGCACTTAGCGTAGCACGGCAAGCTCAAAGGGCTTTCAATTACGAGCGCGGTCATACGGCGCATAGATTCCTTCCATCCGAGACCTGGGACAACCTGCATGAAGGCCTCCTGGTGGGTGAAAGGCTACAGCTCGCAGTTCACCAGATGGAGAAGGCTTATATGGATGAGAATGTCCGCGAGTATGAGCTCACCAAGGACATATCCCTGCGTCTTCACTTCCCACTGGCTTTCCTGAATCTCCGTGCCACAGGGCATTGTGAGATAGAGATTCCTGAGTGGATGTTTGACCTAGATTACCCCGGGCAATACATGCGCCGCATTAAGAACGTGACCCTCACCATTCCCTGCGTCATCGGTCCCTACACAGGAGTACACTGCCGGCTGACACTTCTTTGTAGCGCCACCAGGGCAGATCCCCGCCTCATTGCCCCGCCGGCTCACTGCTGTGAAGAATGCCGCTCGGATGATGGATACGTAGCTCTGCCCGATGACCCGCGCATCATCAATCTTTATGCAGCCACTGAGGCTATTGCTACCTCAAGCGGCCAGAATGACTCGGGCATGTTTGAGCTCAGCTTCCGCGACGAACGCTATCTGCCCTTCGAGTTTGCCGGCGCTGTCAGCCGCTGGCGCATCGAGCTTCCGCCGGAGAACAACCCGTTCGATATGGATACACTCAGTGATGTGATCCTGCATATCAACTATACCGCTCGGGAAGGTGGTGAGCTCTTGAGGAGAGCAGCTAATGAGATAGCCCAGCAGCATCTGCCTGGTGATTGTCTGAAGTTCTTCGATATCAGGCACGATTTTCCGGATGCATGGCCCCACATCAAAGCTTGCAGTGGCGAAGAAATGCCGCCAAGGAGATTTGATCTGCAACTCAGCCGCAGTATGTTCCCCTTCGTTCCCATCAAGGGAGATCTATGGGTCACCCGACTTGAGCTATTCTTTAAAGCGGAGGATGCGGAGCCTGGTTCTCACAGGGTTATCAAGTTCTTGACAGGCCATGAAGATAAGCATGCTAAAGAAGATGAAAATGATTGCGAGGTAAAAGAAATCGATTGCGTAGCGAGTGCCGAGTGGCCTTGCCTCTATCATGGAGTCCTTGATATCCAGCTAGGGCCGCTATGCAACAAAGGATGTCGTTACCTGGGAACGTTCTTGATCCCTGTTGACATCGGCGAGATCTCAGATGCATTCATGTTTTGCGGCTATGCTATTCATGAGTGTGAGCCTGAGTGTAAGAAAGTTCTCAGTCACAGGCCTGTGCCAAAAAAAGATTGCAGGTGCTTTCCCGGGGGTCGATCGGGTTTACTGTAATGCATAAGTGGTAGAGTTTCAACCTGGACTGCAACCCCTCCAATTAGACCGCGAGAGTGGACAATTAGTTGAGCGAATAGCGCGGCTTGGTGAGGTACAGTGGAAAGATCAGTCATGCCGCGCTCGATAATTCGAGAAGACGAAGATCGTATTATACTAAACGATCGGATGGATGCTTCGATCTACTCCAGAAGAGATCGATTCCTAGTGGAGCACAGGGCCAGGGAGCTTGTCTGATCTTATGGGAGGGACTTGAGACTTGAAGCTGCGGATCCGTTCTGACAGTTTTGCTTTTTTTCCTGGTGCCCTCCCTTTCCGAGCTTCCCTCGGGTGCCCGCGTCTTCGCCTACACGGCTTCGTACTCTCATGCCCCCTCGAGCATGCCAGGCCGTCCATATCTGTCTCCTTTTTGCCCCAGATTCTGAAGCCATGGATTTTCTTTAAAAAATATGATAATCGAATCAGCCTTTGCTTCAAACGAAAAATAAAGCAAAAGATGTGGCGATAGATAAAGCCAAATACGAAGAGCTAAAGATGCACTCAGGATGAACAGGCTCAAAGCCTATGTCTCGGGCAATGTGCAGAAAGTAGGGTATCGCAAAAGAGTTATAGATATTGCCAGAGCCTTCGGCCTTAGAGGAATGATCGAGAACCTTGATGATGGTAGGGTTAAGATTATCGCAGAGGGAGATGATGAAAAGCTCAAATGGTTTGAGCATGCCATCGAAATCAAGAACACGCTTATTCAGGTCTCTAATATAGAGAAAGCATACAACCCAGCAGGCGGCGAGTTTGCCAAATTTGCAAGTTAGTAGACGAAGGGGAGACTGACTCTCAGCTTGACAAGGACATAGACGTCATGAATTCGATGCTTGTTGCCATTAAGCAAGTAAATACGACCCTGGTTGATATGAACTCAAACCTGGGCGGCAAGATAGACCAAATGGATGAAAACTTTGGCCGCAAAATGGATCGCATGCTCCAAAAACAGGATGATGTTCTCTTAGAGGTCAAGGATATCGCCCAAAATGGAAATAAGCTTCTTGTCGAAGTTAAAGATATGAACAGGAAGATCGATAAAGTCCGAGACAATGAAATCATTGAAATGAAAAACGATATTGTCGAAGTTAAAGCTGCATTGAGGGCCAAAGGAATCATTTATATAAAGCCCGTGCCCAGCCTCGCGTGCGCATGAGACTGCAAGCTTTATATCCACCAATTCACCAATCCTGGATTCGTAAACTTGATCTTGTCAATGTCAACAAACTTATAATGTAATCACGAGAATGCCTAGAACTTCCACAGAAAATTGTTTTCCAAAAGAGAGAAATGTGCGAGCGAGTTGGATTACACCCCGGCCGTCGCACATACAACCTTTTTTCGCCCGGTCGTCGGTTTGCCAGAAGTGCCCTTAGAAAGCCTTCCTTTTAAGAAACAACCTGTATAGCTCTCTTTCACATCAGCCACCTCTTCAGGCGTCCCTGTCGCCACAATCTGCCCGCCCGCGTTCCCGCCCTCGGGTCCCATGTCGATTACATAGTCCGCCGACTTGATCACATCGAGGTTATGCTCGATGACAACCACGGTGTTACCCTTGGCTACCAGGTCGTCCAGCACCGAGATCAGCTTCTTCACATCCTCGAAGTGCAATCCTGTGGTCGGCTCGTCCAGGAGATAGATGGTACGGCCCGTTCCCCTCTTGGCCAGCTCCCGGGTGAGCTTGATCCTCTGGGCCTCGCCACCGGAGAGAGTCGTCGAACTCTGGCCCAGCTTGATGTACCCCAGGCCGACTCCTTGCAATGTATCGAGCTTGCTACGAATGCATGGAATATTTTGGAAATGGTCCCGCGCCTCCTCAACCGTCATATCCAGAACCTGGGCGATAGACTTGCCCTTATACTTGACATCCAGGGTCTCACGGTTGTAGCGGGTGCCTTTGCACTCCTCGCATTCAATGTAAACATCCGGCAAAAAGTTCATCTCGATCTTAATCAACCCGTCCCCATGGCACGCCTCGCACCTGCCGCCCTGCACGTTGAAGGAGAACCGACCGCCCTTGTAGCCTCGAACTCTGGCCTCTTTAGTCTCGGCAAAGGCTTGCCTGATAGGGTCAAAGACTTTGGTATAAGTCGCAGGATTGGAGCGAGGCGTCCTTCCGATCGGGCTCTGATCTATAACTATGACTTTATCGATCTCAGAATCGAATAGAAGCTCGTCATATTCCCCCGGAGCCTCGCTTGACCTGTAGATCTTCTTCATCAGAGCCCGGTAGAGCGTATCGTAGATCAGAGTGGACTTGCCCGATCCCGAGACTCCTGTGACGGCCGTCAAGACCCCCATAGGTATCGCCACGTCGATGTTCTTCAGATTGTTCTCCCGGCAGCCTATGAGACGGATAAAGGAACTGCTTTGTCTCCGTCTGGCAGGAACCTCTATGGTCTTTTTTCCTGATAGGTATTGGCCGGTCAGCGACGCTGGATTCTTCTCAATCTCCTCGGGGGTGCCCTCGGCCACCACATAGCCCCCGTGGATTCCTGCTCCCGGCCCTATGTCCAGCACATGATCGGCATTGCGAATGGTTTCCTCATCATGCTCTACTACTATGAGCGTATTTCCGAGTTCCCGAAGCTTTTTCAGAGTCTCGATCAGACGGGCGTTGTCTCGCTGGTGAAGGCCTATGGAGGGCTCATCCAGCACATAGAGAACGCCAGTCAGGTTCGAGCCGATCTGAGTGGCCAGGCGGATCCGTTGCGCCTCTCCTCCGGAAAGGGTGCCCGCATTTCGGGATAACGTGAGGTAGCCGAGACCCACATGCTCCAAAAATCCGAGGCGAGAGCGGATCTCCTTCATTATCTGGCGGGCTATCTCCTGCTCCTTTAGAGTGAGCCTGCTCTCCAAATTTTCGAAGAACGCTATGGAATCGCCGATGGAAAAGTCGGTCACATCTATAATGGACTTTCCCGCAATATTAACAGCTAGCACCTTCTCCTTGAGCCTCCGTCCGTTGCACGCCGGACAGGGCAGGACTCGCATGAATTTCTCCAGCTCCTCTCGCCGGTATTCGGAATTCGTCTGGCCATAGAGCCTCAGGCTTTGCGGAATCAAGCCCTCCCACTTCGAATTGTGCGACCAGTAGGTATCTCCATTCTTCATGCTCATGTTGAATTGGATGCTTTCCCCCGAGCCGTACATAAGGGCATTATACTGCTCTTCTTTCAAATTTTTCATGGGCATGAAGATGTCGAAGCCGAAGTGTTTCGCGACTGCAGCCAGGTGCTGGCCGCGCCAGCCATCGATGACATTTCGGTAAAGGGCCACGGCCCCGTCTGCGATGCATAGCTCCTTGTCGGGTATGATCAAGTCCGGATCAAATTCCATGCGAATGCCAAGACCATTGCAGGATTCGCAGGCTCCAAAGGGGCTGTTGAAGGAAAACATGCGCGGCTGCAGCTCCTCGAAGGCCATGCCGCAGACAGGGCAGGCCATCTTTGCGGAATAGAGGCGCTCATACCCCTCTGTATTAAGGAGGATGACGAGGCCATCGGCCCTCTTGAGAGCGTTCTCAATGGCTTCCACAAGCCGCGATCTATCTTCGAATGGATCCAGCCGGTCCATGACGATCTCGATGTCATGCTTCTTGTAACGGTCGAGCTCAGTCTCCTCGTCAGTCCTCTGGAAGACTCCGTTCACTCGCACCCGGGCGAAGCCCTCTGCATTCAGATCCTTCAGGAGCTGACCATAGGTTCCCTTCTTTTGCCGGACTATTGGAGCGAGAACTGTGACCTGGCCCTTGCTCCCGCTCTCGCTAAGGACATTGTCCGCGATCCGCTCAGGCGACTGGGATTCAATGCGGATGCCGTGAATCGGGCAGTGGGGAATGCCGATGCGGGCAAAGAGCAGCCGCAAGTAGTCGAAGATCTCAGTTACCGTTCCTACCGTGCTGCGAGGGTTCTTGGAGGTCGTCTTCTGCTCGATGGATATGGCCGGGGAGAGCCCTTCAATGCTATCTACATCCGGCTTGTCCATCTGCCCCAGGAACTGGCGGGCATAGGCTGACAGCGATTCAACGTAGCGGCGCTGGCCTTCGGCATATATGGTGTCGAATGCCAGGGTAGATTTGCCCGAGCCCGAAACGCCTGTGATGACGATAAAACGGTCTCTAGGGAGTTCGACGGTGATATCCTTCAGGTTGTGCTCGCGGGCACCTTTGATTATGATCGACTTCATTTCAGCTTCTCACTGGATTTCTGTGCATCGAAGATCGAATGTGAACTTATGGGACTAATCCTTTTTGGTTACCTGTTGTTAGACTTATAAGCAATGGCTATCGGAGCTACTTCCAGATAGCCGGCAACGCCTGTTTAAGAATTTTTTGCGACGCTTTTGCTTACTGGTTCTTCCAATCAAAGCTCTGGGGACGGTCGATCCGATAGATGCGATAGGCCGATCCAGGGATTCCTGCATCATCGAGAAAATCTTGTGCACCGGATGGCAAGACCAGAACTGGCATTAGCCACAGGAAACCAGATACCTTGATAATAACTTCATCCTATAAATGTGTATTCGTCAATCAACTTAAAGATAAACGTCGAATAATGATGAAGCCTCGGTGCGGACGAGATGCATAGAAAAGTCCGTAAATCATAGAAAACCGCTCTATCCAGAGTTCTGTATCCTTCCCAAACAATCTCGTGATACAAAGGCCTTTCTTGGAGTTTTGTTTGGCGTTGGCTCTGTCTTACTGGCGGAGCTGCTCTCTTATTATCCCACTCCATATAGAGGAGCTAAAAAAAGTTTACTGAGGCAGCAGAACCGCTGCTGCCTGCACTGCCCAGTCGAAAAAAGCTTGCGGGAAGAGGCCGATGTAGAGTACTGCGATGGTCGTCAAGACCAGAGCTACGACGTACCCTTTTGGCTCCGCCATCTTCGGGCCGGCTGGTTCCTTCAAGAACATGTAGCTAATGATCCGCAGATAGTAGACCAGCGACAGAGCACTGTTGAGGATAGCTAGTACTGCTAGCCAGACCAGGCCGGAGTAAATGGCTGAGCTGAAGAGCACGAACTTGCCGAAGTATCCTGCCGTGGGCGGGATGCCTGCCAGAGCGAACATGAAGATCAACATGCATAACGCAGTGACCGGCGCTCTGCTTACAAGACCCGCATAGTTGGATATATCATCCGGATCGTTTGCATCGTTCTTTGAAACCATTGACGCTACCTGAGCTGTGCCAATAAAGGCACCCGTCTTCATCAGAGCATGTCCCAGGATGAGGAGCAATGCTCCTGCAAGGCCAAGCTGAGCCGGCGAAATTGGGATGCCATTGAAAGCGGTTGTGGGAGCCAGTCCATAGGCTTTTCCTACTACCACAAAGCCGATGGCGATGTAGCCCGCCTGTGCAATAGAGGAGTAAGCCAGGATGCGGCGCACATTGTTCTGCCAGCATGCGGCCAGGTTTCCCAGAGTCATGGTTATGGCTGCCAGTATGGCGAAGGCCAGATACCACTCCATCCGCAGGGCCATTAGAGCTACGAGCAATACCCTGAAGGCAGCGGCAAAGCCCATCTTCTTGGAGCCCGCGGCAAGCATTGCCGAGACCAGAGGAGGTGCGCCCTCGTAGGTATCGGGAGCCCACATATGGAAAGGCACCAGCGCCATCTTGAAGGCAAATCCTGCGATCACAAATAGCAGGGCAATCAATGCGGCCGGCCCAAAGTTGGCTATAGTTGCAGACGCGATAACCGTCAGCTTGGTCGATCCAGCCATTCCATAAAGCAGCGAGAAGCCAAAGAGCATGAACGCAGACGAGACCGACCCGAAGATGAAGTACTTCATGGCGGCCTCGAGGTTCTTCCGGCTCTTGTCAAATGCGGCTAATGCATAAGTGGACAGGCTGGCCAGCTCAAACCCCACAAACAATGTAATCAGGTCTATGGAGCTGGCAACCACCATCATTCCTACAGTAGCAAAGAGGAGCAGTGCGAAGTACTCGTCTGCGCCCTTTTTTGTGTACTTGGACAGTGATGCTATCACTACCAGCAGCGATACCACTAAGAAGACGACCTTGAAAAACTGAGACAGGGCATCTACCGATATGGTATCAAAGAAGAATAGGGTCGGCTTTGCAATCATAAGATTGCTGCCTACAAGGCCCAGGGCAGCTATAAGCCCCGCAGCACTCAAATAGCCCATGAGCTTGCCGCTATTCTTCATCAGGGACCCCAGCAGCACAATCAGTACCGCCAGGACTGTGAGCAACGCCTCTCCCCAGAGGGGTGCGTAGTGTGAAAAGTCCACTTCAGATCACCCCCATTTGGGATAGAGTCATAACCGGCTGCATAACCTGGGTGGCTGCCACTCCCATCATATCGGTGATCAGCCCTGGCTGAAGGCCGAAGATCAGCGTCAGCACTATGATCATACTCATAGAGAACAGCTCATAGGCATGCGGGTCATGAACATTCATGTACTTCTTCAGAATCGGTCCGAACATGGCCTTTTGCATGGCCCAGAGATGGTAAGCGGCAGTCGTCACTATGCTCAGGAACACTACGATCATGGTGTAGGTCGGAAGAGTGGCGAAGGAGCCTGTCAGAACCATGAACTCGGCCACGAAGCCGCTCATGCCCGGCAGTCCCAGAGAGGCCATGAATCCGGCCATCATGATGACGGCAAACTTGGGCATGCGATCGGCAAGGCCTCCCAGATCGGCTATTACCCTGGTCCCTACCACGTGCTGGATGGTACCAGCGGACATGAACAGGACGCAGGTGATGATGCCGTGAGAGAACTGCTGGAACATGGCTCCCTGTATGGACAATGTTGTGAAGGCCACGGCACCTAGAGTCACAAATCCCATGTGGCTGACGGATGAGTACGCCACCAGCTTCTTGATATCCTTCTGTGCCAGCGCCAGGAAAGCTCCGTAGACGATCGATAGCACCGCAATGATGGCGATGATGGTCACGAATGCCTTGTCAACGTGGGGCAGAATGGGCAGTATGATCCGGAAAAGACCGTACCCGCCCATCTTGAGCAGCAGGGCTGCCAGCACCACAGAGCCGGCTGTGGGA
>Ga0209226_10000846_pt1 | contig 15297 bp, 11 predicted proteins | sample BarGraNGADG00212_2_FD_184497 | JGI IMG/M metagenome (GOLD analysis project Ga0209226, IMG submission 184497) | Arctic peat soil microbial communities from Barrow, Alaska, USA - Barrow Graham LP Ref core NGADG0011-212 (SPAdes) (version 2) | ecosystem: Environmental > Terrestrial > Soil >...
TTCCTGCCGTTTTGATACCATTGCCGTTCATGGGATCTATTCCATGCAGGAAGCCCTCGATTTCAACCAGGGATCCATCATTGAACCCATCTATATGTCGACATCCCAGGGATACCGTGATGCCGATGAAATGGAGGCAGCCCTCGGTTACGAGATCCCGACCTGGTGCTACTCACGGATTGCCAACCCGAGTATCTACTACCTGGAAGGCGTTTTATCCCTTTTGGAAGGATTTGGAGGAGATTTCGAAACCTCCTGTATCGCTACTTCCTCCGGGATGGCTGCTATACAAAGCGCCACCGACCCATTCCTGGTGACCTTGCCGGGCCAAAAGGCCAAGTCATTGAATTTTGTTGCTTCAGCGCAGGTCTATGGAGGAACTTACCAGCAGTTCATGATGCGCAAACAGAACGACCGCAGCATCGAATGGAGACAAGTGATCCATACCACCGATCTTCATGAATGGGAAAGCCGGATCGATGAGAATACGCGTTTTCTCTATGGCGAACTTCCCAGCAATCCCTGCCTCGGATTTTTCGATATCAAGGAAGTAGCAGACCTGGCGCATAAATATGACCTTCCGCTTATCATTGATTCAACAGTGGCAACCCCGGCCCTGTTAAGGCCCCTTCTCTCCGGAGCCGATATCGTGGTGCAGTCGGTGACTAAATCGCTCTTCTCCAGCGGCTTTGGGATCTGCGGAGCAGTTATTGCCCGGAAAGACATTACCAGCAATATCGACAATCCAAAGATGAAGGCCGATTTTGCACAGTACCTAAAGCTATTGCCTAACCGTGATAATGGCCCCAATGTCTCGCCGATGAATGCGATCCTTGCTCTGAGCGATATCCGCACCATCCGGTCAAAAATGGACCTGTTCAGCCGGTCAACCGCTACGGTAGCAGGATTCCTGGAGAAGCACACGCATGTGGATTGCGTCGATTACCTGGGACTGGAGTCCCATGCGTTGCATGAATTGGCCAGCCGTTATATGTTTTTAGTGGATTCTGAATTTGATGAATTATATGGGAAGAAGGTAAACCGTTACGGCCACCTGATGTCGTTCCGGATCAAAGGTGATGCAAAAATGACCCGGGAAGTGTTTGATGCACTGACCATGATCTGGCGGGCCACCGACCTGGGGAAGATCAAGTCAGTGGCTACAATTCCTGCGATCTCAACGCATTCGCAACAAGGAGAAGAGGGAAGAAAACTGGCCGGGATTCCCGATAACCTGATCCGTTTGTGCGTTGGAGGAGAACATCCCGATGACATCATCAAAGACCTGGACCAGGCATTGTCGGTCCTGGATGGTAAAAAAATTCATGTGACCTTTCCCGAATTTTCTGCCGGAGGCGCCTCTTCAGCACGGATTAAAAAAGAAGAATAACCTTATGCCGGATCCGATTTTATTTTATTCCACGAACCGGAAAACACAACCGGTATCTTTTTCCCAGGCCCTGCTCAAAGGTATTGCACCCGATGGCGGTTTATTCATGCCGGAGCGGATTCCTGTTATTGAGCCGGCTTCGTTGGAGAAATATAAAGATCTTTCGTATCATGAGATCGCCTTTGATATTAGCTGGAGGTTCCTCACAGGTCAGATACCGGATGCAGAACTCAAGCGGATTGTAATGGAATCCTACGATTATCCTATACCTCTTGAACACGTCGCCGGCAGAAAATATATTATGCGTCTGGACCAGGGTCCCACAGCTTCGTTTAAGGATTTTGCCGCCCGCATGATGGGCAGGCTGATGCAGTATTACCTGCAAATCGATAACCGGAAGCTATTGATACTGACGGCTACCTCGGGTGATACCGGTAGCGCTGTTGCCAATGCCTTTTATGGCCTCGATAATGTGCAGCTCGTCATTCTTTTTCCAAGAACGGAAGTCACCGACCGTCAACGGAAACAGATGACCACGCTGGGAAAAAATGTTCATGTTCTTGCGCTCGATGCCAAATTTGATGACTGCCAGGCCTTGGTGAAACAGGCTTTTGCAGATCCTGCGCTGGAATCCCTTTCGCTTTCTTCTGCCAACTCCATCAATATCGGCCGGCTTATCCCGCAAATCATTTATTATTTTTATGCCTGGTCCAGGTTACATCTTTCCACAGGTGAAAAGATCATCTTTTCCGTGCCTTCCGGGAATTTCGGTGATATGATGGGAGGAGTGCTTGCCATGAAGATGGAACTCCCGGTCGGGAAATTTGTCATTGCAACGAATGAAAATAATGAATTTCCGAAATACCTGAAGTCCGGTATTTATTCAAAAGTTGAACCTTCAAGGAACTGTATCTCCAGCGCCATGAATGTGGGCCATCCCAGCAACCTTGCACGGTTGGTGGATCTGTATGGAGGCATCATGGATGAGAAAGGGAATATCCTGAAACCGGCCGACATGGAAACGATGCGGAAGGAGATCTGGTCCGTAAGCATCACGGATGAGCAAACACGGAAGACCATAAAAGAGGCCCATGACACCTATGGAGTAGTGCTGGAACCTCATGGGGCTGTTGGATGGGCCGGACTGATGGATTACCTGAAAGCGGATACTTTGTTGTGTCCGGATCCATTGTGTGTTTCGCTTGAAACAGCTCATCCCGCAAAATTCCCGCAGGAAATCATGAAGATATTGTCGATCGATCCCGAGCTGCCACAGAGTTTGCAGGGAATTGAGGGAAACCCTGAACAGTTTGAGGAGATTTCAAATGATTACAAGGCATTCAAAAAGTATCTGCTCCAAACGTTTTGAAAAAAACATGACTGATTGTTAACTATACTATTCACCATTCACTATTCACTGAATTATGTACGTTGTCTGCTCTGATCTTGAAGGCGTTTTTGTTCCCGAAGTGTGGATCAATGTTGCTGAGAAAACCGGGATACCTGAACTGAGGCTTACCACCCGTGATGTTTCTGATTATAATGTCCTGATGAGATCCAGGCTCAGGATACTGGAAGAAAAAGGATTGAAGCTGAAAGATATCCAGGAGGTGATCGCCCAAATAAGGCCACTTGAAGGTGCCCTCGAATTCATTGACTGGCTGAAGCAACGAACGCAGTTAATCGTGGTTTCTGATACCTTTATCCAGTTTGCCGAACCTTTGATGAAACAACTCGGCCGTCCCACCTTGTTCTGCCATTCCCTCGTAATCGATGAAGAGAACAGGATTGTCGATTATAAGCTGCGCCAGAAAGATCCCAAGCGCAAAACCGTAGAAGCGCTGCAGGGACTGCAATACCAGGTGATCGCGATGGGAGATTCATACAACGACATCAGCATGCTTGAGCAGGCCGAAGTGGGAATCCTTTTCCGTCCGCCGGATAATGTGGTTAAAGATTACCCGGAGTTGCCGGTGGTTCAGGATTATGAAGATCTGAAAAAAATCCTGGTCAGATATATTTAACAGCCTTCTTGCGGTTTCATCCAGCATCCCTGCCTACGGCAGGCAGCATCCAGTATCCCTACCTATGGCAGGCAGCATTCGCAATAATAGGATTTATTCGTTATAATAAAGCTTTCTAACCTTGGTTACTTTCCAGATGTATAACAATTGCGAATTTAATTGAGAATCCTCAGGCTTTATAATCTTCCCCCAGGATAAAACATTACAATTACTTTGTAGCCTGACAATGTTACCCTTTGATTCGGAAATTTCTTTTAATGCACTTCTTTCACATTTATTTTTATCAAAATGCTCTTCATCATTAATGGTAAAGAATAATAAGATACCGCAGATTACAGGTACATACCATTTTCTGTGAATGCTTGTCAGGTTCTTAAACAAAAACAAAGTTGAAATACCAAACATGAAAACCAAACTCAGTGTTATGGGTAAAAATGTGTCATAACGAAGAACATTGGGACGATAATCCCTGAATCCTCCCAGAGGTAATAATAAAATATAGACCAATGCAAATATTCCAATCCATTTAAAAATAGATGTTATTTTTTTCCCTTCCGTCGTTTTAAAATATTTGTAAATAATAATCTGATTAATTGCGTTAATTAACAATAAAACCGGAAATCCCAATTTTTTTGTAACCGGATAATAAATTCCTGCAGGAAGTCTTGAATACAATTCACTTAATGGAATGTTTATATTAGTTGAATTATACCTTCCGATATAAAGGGAATAAAGAGAAAACAAACTAATTGGCAATAAATAGAACCAATAACTTTTGGGAATTCTAAGAACCGAATCTTGTATTCTTTTAAAAAAGCCCTGTTGATTCGATTTAAAATAATTTTTGTTGATATTACTTGAAAAAAGTAAAAGTGAGAATATTAAAACTATCCCCGGATTTAACGGACCACTCAAACAAATAACTAAAGCAAGAGGAATCCAAAGGATATAAATCAATAACTGTGCAACAGGTTTTTTTTCATGATAATACTGTATAATAAACGGTAAGAAATAAATCAATAAGAATGCACAAGGCAAAGCATAAAAAAATGAATAGGTAGTTGATCTGTCAATAATACCCATATAACTTTGGTAACCTTCAGATTGAAAAAGAGGAGTAACCAAAACAGCTGAAATCAAAAAATCAGTTTTAAGCAAATTGAAGGTTCCGGTTATTGCAATTGAAAGCAGAATAATTAATGTCAATTGAATGATAATTTTGATAAAGGCACAGGATAAATAAATACTATCAATAGGTTGTACAAATTTCTGTAAAAACAAAGGGATGACTTCAAAATATTCTTTCATTGTGTAATGGCAGAAGAATCGGTTTGGATTCAGATAGGATTGATGTTTTGTAATAACTCGAATTCCAAAAGGGTTCTCAAGTACCGTTTGCACATCACTTCCGGGAACAATATTATTGGCCATATCACCGTCCATTGGCTGGCTAAGATGTTGGGCAAATGAATAACCAAGGTCAGCCAATAAAAACAAAACAAGTATTGAGTAGATAATCTGCTTTTTCATATTTTATTAGGACTTTTTTCTTGATGCTAACGAGTTAATACCCAGTAACAATCCTTCGCATTATCCAGGAAATTAATAATCAATTTCTATTGTATTTCTGAGTCTAAAATCCAACAATAGCTATTTCCTCTACTCAAAAATAGAATTAATAATGATACCTGGGTAGCTAGAAGTGAATAAATGTGAGGACAATATTTAGAAGAGTGATGGAGTGATGACATGATGAATGAAAAGCGAAAATCCAGCATCCCTGCCTACGGCAGGCAGACAGCATCCAGCATCCAGCATCCAGGTGTTCCTTGATTTTTTATTTGTGAAAAATCATAACGAATGATAAATCCATTTTATCTTCCATTTTCATGAGCATGAATGAAGGTCTGTCAATTTTATAGTCGGATAGTAGAATACTGAAACTTCCTTTCACAGAAATTTGTTTATCCTTATCCTCGCGTATCACATCGAAAGTAACAGGTTTGGTTACATTATGAAAAGTCAAATTGCCGGTTACTTTCAGATTAATGCCATTCGCTGCAATGACGGTGCTGCTGAAAGTGACATTTGGATATTGTATTCCTTCCAGCACTTCCAGCGAGTGGGCATCACGATTTGGATTTCCACTGTCAAAATCTGCAACTTTTCCCGACATAGCAACTTTCTCTATCGTATTAGTCGCATCAATATAAATCATAACGCAATTGATACTTTTATTTACTCCGGTCCATTCGTGTAATGAATGTACGCAATGGTAAGTTATGGATGAATTTGCTTTATCGGCTTTCAAAGTGGTCTTATCTAAAGTAAATGCCGATGTAATAATCAGAGTGGTAAAATAAATTAACAGGGTTTTCATAAATATAAATTTTGAATCGTCAGAACTTCATTACAATAATTGACAAACCAAATGCAGTAAATGCTGTATATGCTGCAGCCAGGTGGTATGTCCTTATAGTTGGATTTTTTCTTGCATAGGAGGCTAAAATATTGGTGGCGAGCATTGCCGAAAAATGAACAATGGCGAGGTATTTATGCGCTTTTATGGAGTTTAATTTACTCGTTTTACGATTGATTAATGGAGGCGGTGAAAGCAAAGATAAGGCCGCAGTGGCGAAGTAGGAAATATCAACGACAGTTGCAATATCAGCATGTAATTGATTGAGGCTTCCTCCGGGTCCTCCCCTGACATATGGTTTTCCCCCAAGCGTATTATACAGTTGTTGGCCTACAATGCCCTGACCAATCATTCCTGCTAATGTGACGTACCCAAGAATTTGATGTGTTGTGAGCATGACACGTCTCGTTTTCAACTCTTTTTTTCTGTTCTCTTCATTCAAAGGCATTATTCCTGTTAATCTCATCAGCCCTTTTTGGCCCCACACAATGCGCTGCGTGAAAACCATTCTGGAAGGAAGCAGGGATGCTTTGGTTGCCGTGTCTTGTATGGATGATAACAAACTATCTGCTTGCGCATGACTTTGCAATGAGAAGAACAAGCTCAAAATGATGGGGGCTAATATTTTTTTCATAAATCGGAAGTAATTGTTTGAATTAACGGTTAGTTCTGCTCATTATTACCTGTTACGAATGTTTATTAAAATACAGTATAGTTACAAAATAAGGGTAATACTCCCGCATATGTGTTACATGATTTAAAAAAAGAGTTACATCATTCACACATGTTCAAAAAGGAAAGTTGTGAATAGATGGTTCTCAAATTTCAATGATGAAAGAAGATGGGGGATTCTTATAACATCCCTTATCCAACCTGTAATTTAACCGGAACCGTATGGTAAAACCGTATCATGCTTTCGGCGGTATTATTGAAATCATAATGTTTTAGGGCCAAAAGGTGAGCGTTTCTTCCGATTCTCTGACAAAACTCCCGGGAGGATTTGCATTTATTTATTTGAATAGCAAATTCTTCCCTGGTATTTGCGATCAGAATATTTTCCTGGTCGGTATATGGAATGCCTTCGGCTCCTACTGTCGTAGAAATTACTGCCTTCCCCAACGCCATGGCTTCGATTATTTTGGCACGCAAACCGCCTCCCGATAATAATGGGACAACCATCACTGATTTATCTTTGTGATAGTTGATCGATTCTTTGACCTCACCATCGACAATCAAATGACTGTTCTGATGTTGGTAAAACCATTCCGGCATTTTTTTTCCGGCAATCCTGAAAACAAATTCAGGGTAAGTATTTCTGATATAGGGCATAACGTCCTCGATAAACCATTTTATGCCCTGAACATTTGGCAACCAGTCCATTGATCCCAAATGATAAAAAACCGGAAATTGAGTGAATTGCCGATAATAGTTATCATCGCTGATTTTCCTGAAATCGAATCCGATCGGAACAGTAACAATCGGTGTATTGGGGGCATAGAGTTGAAATGTAGCATTGTCATCCTGAGATATTGCAATTATCCCGTCAACTTTATTCGCCATTTGTATTTCAAATTTCAGGAGCCTGGTTATGGCAATACTTAAGTAGATTTTCTTTATGGGGTGGATTTTATTCTTCAGGACACTTTTCCAGACCTTGTTTTCAACGTTTTGCGGACGAAGTATCACTTTTGAATTTGAGTATTTTCTTATAGTGTCGAGATATAAACACATATATACATGCTCCAATTGTACGATATCAAATGCTTCACTCTTTATAATCCGGATCAGGTCATTATTATAATCCTGTGAAAAAAATCGTTCAACAAAATAGGACCGGCTGGTAAAAAGGTTAATAAATGCTTTGAATGGCTTTAACCTGGTATCCACTCCTGAAGTTTCTAATCTTGTTCTGTCTCTGAAATCTGCCGGAATATTAAATGCGTCATTCTTGTTTTTGGGTGTATTAATTGCAAGTACTTTAACATCTGCTCCCCGCAAGTTTAGCCCCATTGCAGTATGAAATATGGAATAGGCTCCGCCGTCATGAAGAGGATAGGGTATTTTATGACAAAGTAGTAGTATTTTCATCTGTTTCAGTCAGTGACCCGGTGTAATTGAAATATTGAATCTGATACGATCTTAATCTGCTCATCTGTAATGTCATGAAAAAGTGGAAGACATAAGATGTTTTTAGCTATTTTCTGTGCATTGGGTAAGTCGCTATTTTTATACATCCTGAATTCAGGAAGATCACTGACCAGCGGGTAAAAATATTTTCGGCTGATAATATTTTTTTGTTTCAGGTGATCATGGATCTGATCCCTGTCAGCCCCGAATTCTACCGGATCTATGATGACAGGAAAATAAGTATAATTTTGTTTAACGTTCTCTGCTTCAGGGAGTGTCCTTATTCCTTTTAAACCTTTTAAAAGGTGCCTGTATTTTAGGGTCGCTGCCTTGCGTTGTTCAATAATCCCGTCAATATATTTTAACTGACAAAGCCCGAAAGCTGCCTGAATTTCATTCATTTTTGCATTAAGGCCACAGCCTATAACCTTATGGTATTGATCAATCCCGCTATTTTTTAAGGCTTCAATGTAATTTCTGGTCGCTTCATCGTGACAAACAATTGCCCCTCCCTCAATCGTGTTGAATACTTTAGTTGCATGGAAGCTCAGAACAGACAAGTCTCCGGGATGGCACAACGAATCACCGTTCCTTCTTATCCCGAAACAATGGGCTGCATCATAAATCACCTTCAAAGAATATCTGTGTGATAATTGATCAATCTTATCAATATTACACGGGTTACCGAATATGTGGACGGGTAGCAGGGCACTGGTTTCATGTGTAATGGCAGTTTCTATCTTGTCCGGATCAATCGTCAGATCCGATTCCATTATATCAACAAAAACCGGTTTAAGATTATTCCAATAGATTGCCTGAAGCGTTGCCGGAGAGGTAAAGGGAGTGGTTATTATTTCACCCTTCAGCTTCAGGGCTTTTAACCCCAGCATCAATGCAAGCGTCCCATTTGCAAATAAAGAAATATGTTTTACTCCGAGGTACTCACACAAAGCCTGTTCAAATTCAGAATGAACCCTTCCACCGTTCGTCAATTGCCTTGATTCCAAAATCCTTTCCAGGTAAGGCAATATATCCCGCATAGGTGAAACAAAAGGCTTCATCAATGAAATTTCTTCTGACCTTCCCGGTTTATTCATACAGATGTTTATAATGTGATAAAGACCGATACCCTTTCATTTCCTGATCAGGATTCAAACTGTTAATTCCTGATATTTACTGAATGATTCAGAAGAACATTATTGATCAAAATATCCAGAAATGCGATCAGGTACAGGATGTTCATCCTTATCAGGTTTATCAGTTTGAACTTCAACATGGTCTTAAACGGGAGAATTGAAAATATGATTATCACGGTCCCAAGACCGAAAGCAATACTGAATTCAATTCCTTGTGAAACTGAAATTCCAAGGCTGATATAGCATAAGAATATCAGTGATGGAATAAACAACCGGAAGTACTTATGCCACATCAGCATTACCTTCTGTTTGAATTTCAGGTCATTTATGATCGATCCATCCTTCAATATTTGCAATAGTCCGTATAGATATCTCCTTGTTCTGTGATAATCATACAGGATGGAGAAATTGTCATCAATGATCTGGCAATCCTTCCTGAGTTCAATCTGTTTTGATTTTAAGATTCTGAGACTCAAATAGAGGTCATCTAAAATGATATTATCAGGAATGATGGAATAACATTGTTTTTTGATTGCATAAAATGGACCATAAACTCCAATTAAGCTTCCCGCCTTGCTCTCCTTTGATTTCAGAAAGTTCTCATGCTTTCTGAGGAAAGAGGATTTTTTCTCCCTGTCGATATAGGAAATGCAACCGGATACCGCTCCTATTCCTGGGTATCGCAGAGGTTCAACGATCTTTTTTAGAATGTTGCATGAGAGCTCCTGCCTTTGATCACAAAAGATCAGATAGTCATATTTTGAAACAGTTACACCCAGGTTCATGGAAAATGGTATGCCTTCCCGTTTGCTGTTGAAGAGGATTTTCAGATGATCCCTGTTCATCAGGTTTTTCAATAATTCCACACTGCCATCCTTACTGTTGTCATCAATAATGATCAGCTCATATGCGTCAAAACAGGATAATTCGTTGACCAGGAAATCGATTTTTTGGTCCAGGTACTGCTTCCCGTTAAAAGATAATAGGATTACCGAAACACAATTAATTTCACCTGATACCTTTTCATTTGTGGATTTCCCAGTGACAATAACAGTTAACCATAACGGGTAGATGAGGTATAATAAAATTGTAGACGACGTTATGATGAAGAGAGTGATCATTATTTTGCGTGGATCAGGGAACCTGCTACTTATAAGTTGTTTTTCTTGACAATTTTTAACTTGTATATGGATTTAAGGAGCATATATATTCTTTCTCCGGCATATTCAGGCAACATTTGCTGAATCTTCCTAGAAGTCTGCTTTGCAAAATCGAACCACCAGCTTTTCTTATCCATGTTACTGTAAAAACCATTTTTTTTCACCAGTCTGATGGCTTCTAATCTGTCTTTATACGGGAACTCAGGTGTTTCAAAAACAATCCTGGGGTTTAGAGTATGGAAATCATGGATCTCTTTTGTGTAAAAGACTCCATGATTCAGTACATATTCCCATTGCGGTGTACCTTTAAAAGGCAATACCGTATAGAAATTGGTGTAATCACAACCTGAAGTTTTTGCATATTCAACTGATTGCTTAACTGTTTCCAGGGTCTCGTAAGGGCTGCCAATCACAAATTGGGAAAGAACTTCGATCCCTGCATTTTTCATCATTTTTATGCCTTCGGTTATTTTCTCGATAGTCGTAGATTTGTTGATGTGATTCAGAATTTTATTGCTGGCGGATTCAATTCCAATTGAAACATTATAGCAACCTGCCTCCTTCATTTTAAAAGCTGTTTTCTGCGTCATGATATCAGCCCTGAGCGAAACCGACCAAAGTATTTTTAACTTTTTGCTGATAAGAAGGTCACAGAATTCTTCCACTCTTTTCAGTTCTGCATTGAAGCTGTTGTCCCCGAATACAAAGATCTTTTTTCCGTAGTTGTTTATCAGAAGTTCAATTTCGCTGATCATATTCCCGCCATTCCTGCTCCTGTAAGTATGTTTCCAGATTGAACTGGAGTTGCACCAGGAACATGCGTACGGACAACCCCTGCTTGTGACCATCCTATGGAGGGGATATCTTTCCATCGGGAATATATCATAAGCGGGAAAGGGTAGTTGGTTTAAATCTTTTATGTGCGTGCGCTGAGGGTTTATGACGATTTTCCCTTCCTGATCCATATACATCAGACCCTCAATATCCTTCAGGTTCTTTTTTCCCTTAATATGGGAGATCAGTTCTGTAAATGTAATCTCGCCTTCACCAACAACAGCAAATTCGGCAGGGATCTTTTCGAAAACCTCTTCCTTTATGGTTGTGACATATGGGCCACCCAAACAAACCGGGACCTTCTTATCTGATTTCTTTATCTTGTGAAAAATATCAATGACTTCGTAATATACCGGTGAAAAGACCGTGATCCCGATAAGGTCAAATGATGAACCAAAGAATTTTTTCGTTTCTTTTGAAGTGGCTACCCTTGTATCAAGCACCTGAAAACTTAAGTCATCGTGATGTTCCCTGGCATAAGCTGCAAGATAGGCAAGTCCAAGGTGGACCGTTTTGTACCTCCTGTCTTTATTAGGGAAAATCAAACCTATTTTCATTCCGTTTTTTAGTTTTACCAGCTAATTTCTGTCCTGTCTTTAAAGAATTTTCCTGTTGGGATCTCTTTTTCAGTAGTCAGCCAGATTGCCGTATCCGCCCCCTGCCTGACGTCACGTGGTGCATTTACCCCTCCCATATTCGTTCTTACCCAACCCGGACACATGGCATTCACCTTAATTCTTTTTTCCTTTAATTCGTTGGAGACCATTATTGTTAATGCATTCAGGGAGGCTTTTGAGAGCCTGTAACCAGGATAATCTCCAGACAAGCTTTTCAATTCACCCATTCCGCTGCTCATATTGATAATCCTGCCATCGCCACTCTTAAGTAATAATGGAAGAAAAACCTGGATCATCCGCCAGACGCCATAAAAATTTGTTTCCATTATATTTTTTACACTGCTTAAGGCAATGTTTTTAGAACCCATCTTTCCGCTATCTATTCCCGCCTTTATTAGTACAGGTTTAACAACCTGAATCATCCGCCACACCCAGGGTGCATCTTTTTCCAGGATGTTTTTAATATCAGAAACGATTACATTTTCGTTGCCTTTATGACTTGCCCCGATTCCGGCATTGTTGATCAGAACATCCAGCTTTCCTAATTCGGTTCTCAAAGATCCGAACAGCTTCTGGATGCTCTCTTCATCTGTTACATCCAGTTGTTTGACAATGACATTGTTACTGATTGCCCTGGCAGCTTCCAGACCTTTTTGTAAATTTCTGGAACCCATGATCACGGTATGCCCGAGCACATCCAGTTGCCGGCATATTTCCAAACCGATACCCCTGTTTCCCCCGGTGACTAAAACAATTTTCATCTGCTGCTTTTTATAAACTTTTTCAATATTCCCCACTGTATCCGTAACACTATAAACGGCAATATATTGATTAACGCGATCCGGTTTTGAAATGGAAATTTTATGATGGATGCAAGCATATTCCGGCTGAAATGATGACAACACCCATTACAGTAATCATAATACCTGTCATTGTGCAATTCATTTTTGATCGTTTCAGTCGCTTCTTTCCATAACGCCATTAACCCCTGTTCCCTGTTCTTCATAATTGAAACCGATGCAGGTGACAAGCCACAGGGTTGAATACCTCCATCATAACTTATATCGATGATGGCATAAAGTTCTCTGCAATAGAATTTTTTAAGTACATCCTTAAAAAACAATGTTCCATCCTGAGTAGCAGCCGTTTTTAAGTAATATCTGATCCAGGGAAAAATCCTGTAGACATTTGATTTAATCCTGTGTTTTCTTTCGAATCGTAATATTTTATTCAATTCCTCCATAAGTAAATCCAGTTTTTCAACCCCTACATTTTGGTTTGATTTGTTTTCAAGTGGAGGCAGGTCCGGATAGTTTGAGTAATAAATGATGGGTTGAAACAATACTTGTTTAATGCCTTTTTCGTGAGCCTGGGTAAAGAATTTGAACAGGTCCTGGTAGTTATATTTTGAAATTACAGTCAATACTGTCACCGGAATGCCCTTCTCGCTTAATTTTTGTATCGATCTTAAAGCATTTGGAAGAGCTGCAGATGTACCACGTGTAAATGATTGAAGACTATTCTGGAAGGAATCAACAGAAATATTGATCTCGGTTCTACATTCTTTTAGTGTTTTTAATTCACCTTCATTCAGCATGTGAGCCGTCATTCCATTTGTTGTGACCGAGCACCGGATGTTCTTTTTCCCGGCATAAGCAACCACTTCAATAATACCCTCAAATAAGAAAGGTTCACCCCCGCACAATGAGATCTTGCGAATTTTATTTGCAGCCATTTGATCGATAATCCATTTTAAGTCGTCAACCGTCAATGTGTCTTTCCCCCGGAAGGGGTGGCTTTTGCCTATTTCACAATAAATACATTGGTGGTTGCACCGGGATGTAAGATTAACTGTTACCATGCTGGGTTTGGAACGAAAAAACCCAAGTGCGAATAATTCAGGCAAATAACTTGTAATTATTTTGGATGCCATGCAAAGAGGTTGGGCAGAGTGGTTTCAAATCCCGAAATACTTCCTCTCTCAAAAATAGATATAATAATGATGGGGAGACTACTTGTTGGAAGAAATTGTTCAGAAGAGTGAAGAGTGAAGAATTATATTACCTCACTACTTCACTTTGTGACTTTGTGACTCTGTGACTCTGTGACTTGCTTAGTCGCACCGACACACCAGATTCCTGTCACCAAAAGCATCATCAATACGGGTGACCGTTGGCCAGTATTTGTCTTCGGATGAGCAGGGCAGGGGATAAGCTGCTTTTTGCCGGGAATAGGGCAGAGTCCACTCATCTGCCGTTACCATCTGTGCCGTATGCGGCGCTTTCATGATAACATTCACCACTTTGTCTGCCTTTCCTGAAACGATCTCGTCGATTTCTTTATGGATGGAAACCATGGCGTCTACCAGTCGGTTCAATTCATAGAAGGGCTCGCTTTCAGTGGGTTCAATCATGAGTGTGCCGTGAACCGGGAATGCCACAGTCGGGGCATGGAATCCATAATCCATCAGTCGTTTTGCAATATCGATGGCCCTTATACCGGATATTTTTTCAATGGCGTTACAATCAACGATCATTTCGTGTGCACAACGGCCTTTGCTGCCTGAATAAAGTATCGGGTAATAAGGTTCAAGACAGGATTTCAGGTAATTGGCATTGAGGATGGCATATTTTGTGGCTTCGGTCAACCCCTTGCCGCCCATCAATTTGATATATCCATAGGAAATCGGAAGGATGAAAGCACTGCCGTAAGGTGCGGAAGCAACAGCAGTAATCCCTTCATCGCCCCCGGTTTTTACAAAAACGTGTTTCGGCAGGAAGGGAACGAGGTGTTTCGCCGCCCCGATCGGGCCTTCGCCCGGCCCACCGCCGCCATGAGGAATTGCAAAAGTTTTATGCAGGTTAAGATGGCAAACATCGGCCCCGATGATCCCGGGATTGGTCAGTCCCACCTGTGCATTCATGTTGGCCCCGTCCATGTAAACCTGGCCGCCGTTTTCATGAATGACGTTAATGATTTCGAGAATTTCTTCCTCAAATACCCCATGGGTGGAAGGGTAGGTCACCATTAACGCACCCAGGTTATCCTTATACTGGATGGCTTTTGCTTTCAGGTCAGGAAGGTCAATATTTCCTTTGTCGTCACAGTCCACAACAACTACCTTCATTCCGGCCATCACTGCGCTGGCAGGATTGGTGCCATGTGCCGAGCATGGGATCAGGCAGATATTCCGGTGCTCTTCCTTGCGGCTGCGATGATATTGGCGGATGACCATCAGCCCGGCATATTCTCCCGCAGCGCCTGAATTGGGCATGAAGGAGATTCCTTCAAAACCGGTGATGGTGCAGAGATCCTTATCCAGTTCATGGATCAGGTATTGGTAACCTTCTGCCTGGTTTTTCGGAACGAAAGGATGGATGGCCCCGAATTCCGGCCAGCTGAGGTGGAACAACTCGGCAGCCGCATTCAGCTTCATGGTACACGACCCCAGCGGGATCATCGACCGGTTCAGCGACAGGTCCTTGATCTCGAGTTTCTTCATATATCGCATCATCTCCGTTTCCGAGTGGTAGGAGTTGAATATATTATGGGTAAGGAAGGAAGAGGTGCGGGTAAGGCTCTCGGGGATA
>Ga0209226_10000849_pt1 | contig 15269 bp, 12 predicted proteins | sample BarGraNGADG00212_2_FD_184497 | JGI IMG/M metagenome (GOLD analysis project Ga0209226, IMG submission 184497) | Arctic peat soil microbial communities from Barrow, Alaska, USA - Barrow Graham LP Ref core NGADG0011-212 (SPAdes) (version 2) | ecosystem: Environmental > Terrestrial > Soil >...
GGGAGCAGGCTCCTTGAGGCGGTCGTGGGGGTGAGTTGGCGATGACGAATCCGCTGGACGAGCTAACAAGCCTGCTCGCTGAGCTCGAGCGTGCCGAGCTCGTGGCACGCGCCGACGGCCCGGAGCGTGCCTACCTGTTCCGGCACGCGCTGACGCAGGAGACGGCCTACAACTCACTGTTGCGCAAACGCCGGCGGGCGGTCCACCGTTTGGTCGGGCAGGCCTACGAGCAGCTCTACGCCGGGCGGCTCGAAGAGCACGCCGCTCTCCTGGCGCATCACTATGCCGAGGCAGGCGACGAGGCCAAGATCCTGGAATATTCCAGTCTGGCCGGCGATGCCGCGGAGCGGGTTTACGCAGCCAGCGAGGCTGTCGAACACTACACGCGGGCCCTGCAGATCGCGCGCGGCGCCCTGGAGGCCGGCGAGAAGGCGCCGCCGGCCGAAGACGCCCTGCGCCTGACGACGGCCGAGGGCGTTCCATTGCTCAGCCGGCTTTACCTGGGCCGCGGGCGTGCGCTGGAACTGGGCGGACGCTGGCAAGAGGCTTTACATAACTACGAGGAATTGGCCGCCTTTGGCGATCGGCGTGGGGAAAAGGCCCTGGAACTCGCCGCGCTGATCGCGCGCGCCCGCATCTACGCCACGCCTAACCCGGCCCATGATGCCGCAAGCGCGGCATCAGCGCTCGGGCGAGCCTTGACCCTGGCGCGTGCCCTGCACGACGTCACGGCGGAAGCGCGGGTGCTCTGGATCTCGATGCTCTCGGATTCGTTCAGCGGCCGGCCCCGGCTTGCCATTCAGGCCGGTGAGGAGGCGCTGGTGTTGTCACGCTCGCTGGGATTGCGCGAGCAGACCGCTTATATCCTGAACGGCTTGTTCATGGCCTACTGGCCGGTTGGCGAACCGGGGCGCGCACGCATCGTGTTGGACGAAGCGCGCTTGCTCTGGCAAGACCTGGGCAACCTGCTTATGCTGGCCGAGAACCACACGCGCACCAGCCTGCTCCAGTTCGCCGATGGTCGCTATCGCCAGGCGATCGCTTCCTCCGACGAAGCCTTCCGCATTGCGCAGTCGATCAGCCACATCTGGGGGCAGGCGAACAGCCGCTCGATGGTGGGCCACTCATACCTGGAGCAGGGGGAGCCGGAGCGGGCTGTAGCCGCGATGGAAGAAGCGTTGAAGCTGGGCGAGGCTTCCGGGCATCCGGCCGTCCTGGCGGGCACGCGTGCCGACCTGGGCTGGTTGCATGCATCACTGGGCGCCGGGGAGCGGGGTTTGTCCCTGGCGCGGGAAGCGGCCGCCTACGCAGCCGCGACGTACGCTCCCCTGCACTCCTGGACGCTGGCCCAATTGGGTCGGGTCCACCTGTTGCTGGGTGATTTGCCCGCCGCGGAAGCAGCCGTGCACGAAAGCCAGGCCATCCTCAATCCCGAGGGCAATTTCCATGCGCCGATCTGGGTCGGATTGGCGGGAAGCGAGCTGGCGCTGGCCCAGGGACGGCCTGAGCTGGCGGAAGCCCTCGCCCGAGAGCTGCTGGCCTATCTCAAAAGGGGCGGCTGGCGCACGTACCAGCCGGACGCCCTCTATCTACAGGCCAAAGCCGCGGCCGCGCAAGGGCTGACCGGAAGGGCGCGCGAGCTGCTCCATCAGGCCCGGCAGGCGGCCCAGGAGCTTGGCTCGGCGCGCAGCCTGGTGTTGGTCGGCACGCCACTGCCTGGTATCGAGTCCGGCGGGTGAGCTAGAAAGACAAGGAGCGAAGCATGCCAGAGCGGCAACGCGAGATAACTCTGAGGTTCCTGGCCGGCGCCACCGACATGAATATCTTCGGCAAGGTGCACGGCGGCGCCGTGATGAAATGGATCGACGAGGCGGGCTATGCTTGCGCCGTCGGCTGGTGCGGCCAGTACTGCGTGACGGTCTACGTGGGCGGGATCCAGTTTCATAAGCCGGTGCTGGTGGGTAACATCGTCGAGGTGCAGGCCCGGCTGATCTATACCGGGCGTACGAGCATGCACGTGCTGGTCGACGTCAGCGCCGGCGATCCGAAGGACGGCCAATATACGCATACCACGTACTGCATCATCGTTTTTGTGGCGATCGACGAGCAGGGGCGGCCGATCGAGGTGCCGGCGTGGCAGCCCCGGACCGACGAGGATGTGGCCTTGCATAACTATGCCCGGCGACTGATGGAGTTGCGCCGGGACATCGAACAGGAGGCCGGTTTGAACCGGAAGCCGGCGCTCTCCTGACCGCGTCAAACAGTGTCAGGCGTGGGTGCCCAACGCCCAGTAACTCCCCTCTTCCTGCATCACGCGGTCGAGCAGCACATCACGCGTCTCGTTGATCTCTTGCAGCATGGCTTGCCGGGCGGCGGCGACGTCGTGCGCGCGCAGGGCTTCCTGGATGCGAGCATGGGTGTGGGGCTGAGTGGCGCCGGCGTGGCGCATGACCGTGAAACGCGCCAACCGGTCGTGCACGCGGATCAGCTCGGCGGCCAGTTCCTGGTTGGCGGAAGCGGTGGCCACCAGGTGATGAAAACGCCGGTTTCCCACTTACCCACAGCCCCTACGACGGCGGCGATGACTTCACCAACCTTAAAGAAAGGAGAGGCACTGGCACCCTCCTGGTAACATTATCAGTTGAGCCAACGATTACCTTTCGGTAACATTATCATTTAACTTGACACGGCACTCCCGCTATAGGCTGGAGAGCCAATTGTCTCTAACTTTGGCCCTCCGGAGAGAGCGTATGATCGAGATTATCCCGTTGGGGCCCCAGGACCTGACGGAAGCAGGGATCGTGCTGGAGACCGCCTTCGGGCGCCGAGGAATGGCTGATAGCTTGCAGAAGACCTATGAGCTACAGCCAGGCTATTGGTTCTGCGCACGTCGCATGGGCCAGATCATCGCCACGGTTGGCGCATATGGCTATCGGCAATCGGCGTCCATCGGGATGATGTCCGTACACCCCCAGTTCCAGCATCAGGGCCTGGGCCGGCAGCTGATAGACCATCTGCTTCACCATCTCAGCCTGGCGGGCTACCCGGCGCTATTCCTTGAAGCCAGCCCGCCCGGCCAGCGTCTTTACCCGAAACTCGGCTTTTGGCCGGGCGGGGATACGCTGAGGATGGTACAGCACACACTGGTGAACGTCAGATTCCCGGCACAGGGTACTGTCTGTCGCATGGCGGCGAGCGACCTGCCCGAAGTAATTGCTTACGATGGATGCGTTTTCGGCGTGGAACGCCCGCTCATCATGCAGGCTTTCTTCGAGCGCTACCCTGGGCGCGCGTTTATCGCCCGCGACGGCTCGCAGGCGCTCACCGGTTATCTGTTCGCCTCGGGAATGACGCTTGGTCCCTGGTCCGCCGGCTCCCCGGCCATGGCCGAGCTGCTTCTGCAGGCGGCGCTGACCCTGCCGCGCTCAGGCGAGCCGCGCGTGACTTTTCCAGCCGAGAATCGCGCAGGCCGGGCGCTGCTAAGCCGCTACGGATTCGTGGAGGCGGAGGGGCTGTTGCACATGCGCCTGGGCAGCGCTCCAGACCCACGCCAACGCACGCGTTACTACGGGCAGGCCAGCCTGATGCTCGGTTAGTACTTCTGGTTACAGAAGAAGTGCGGTATCGTGCGCTGGGCGCAATTCCCCCCACCAGCGGCCCCGCTTCTGGTGAGCTGACAGCAAAGGTGACCTTCCATGACACGCTGCCAGTAGACGCCAATTCACAGACCTACGTCAACACTATCGGCACGAGCGGTGGGCTGAAGGCGGATTTTGGGACCGGGTTATGGGATGGCGGACCGATCGGTATCCCGTTCATGACGGTGCCGGGCACGCAGCCGCAGGTGGCGGTCGGCTTTGACTATGCCGACGAGCGCGACCCGGGTCCGTATCCCATCCCCACCAACGCGCCGATCGAGGTTGGGCCGAACAGCGGCGGTGACCGTCACGTGCTGGTGGTCGATATGGGAAGTTGTAGGCTCTACGAAATGTATTATTCCTGGCCGCAGGCGGATGGGAGTTGGCAAGCCGGTTCGGGCGCGTTGTTTGATCTCAAATCCAACGCCCTGCGGCCGGCCGGCTGGACATCGGCGGATGCCGCCGGCCTGCCGATCCTGCCGGGGCTGGTGCGTTACGACGAGGTGCCAAGCGGCGCGAACACTCATGCGCTCCGCTTTACGGCCCCGGCGACGCGCAAGGCTTACGTCTGGCCGGCCCGCCATTTCGCGTCGTCCTCCACCGACCCGGCCCGTCCGCCCATGGGTCAGCGCTTCCGGCTCAAGGCCGGCTTCGACATCTCGCGATTCTCGGCGGCCAACCAGGTGATTCTCCGCGCGCTGAAGACCTACGGCATGATCGTGGCCGACAACGGGTCGGCCTGGTATCTATCGGGCGCGCCCGACGAGCGCTGGAACAACGACGACCTGCATCTGCTACAGACGGGCGTACACGGGGCCGACTTTGAAGCGGTGGACGAGTCATCGCTGATGGTGGATGCGAATTCGGGGCAGGCTGCGCCGCACTGAGGCAGGGTAAGGCTCGCTCTCAAAGCTCGCCGGTCAATTCCCCCACCAATACCGTTACCGCCTGGCCGCTCAGCACAACCCGCTCTCCGGCCAGGCAAACGCGCACCATGCCCCCGCGCGGCGAAGCCTGGAAGCCCACCATCTCGGTCTTGCCCAGGCGCGCGGCCCAGAACGGCGCCAGGCAGCAATGGGCCGAGCCGGTCACCGGGTCCTCGGCCACGCCGGCGGCCGGGCCGAACCAACGTGACACGAAGTCATACTCGGGCGAGGCCGCGCGTGCTGTGACGATGACCCCGCGCATGGCCACCCGGCCGAGCCGGGCGAAATCCGGCCGCAGGTTACGCACGGTCTGCTCGTCTTCTACTTCCACCAGGTAATCAAAGACATTCTTCCCGACATAACTCGGCGTCACACCCAACGCGGCTGCCAGGTCGTCGGGCGCGCTGGCGGCCTGTTCGGGCGTAGCCGGGAAATCCATCTCAATCCAGGCGCTGTTCCGGGCGGCGGTCAGCAGGCCACTCAGCGTCTGGAAGCGAGCTTCCTCGCTGGGCGCCAGCACGCCCGTCTCAAAGAGCACGTGCGCGCTGGCCAGCGTCGCATGGCCGCATAACTCGACCTCGACAGCAGGCGTAAACCAGCGCAGGCTGAAACCATCAGGCTGCCGCAGCAGGAAGGCGGTTTCCGACAGATTCATTTCATTTGCCACCGCCTGCATCCAGGCCTCCGTGGCCGGGCGCGGCAGTATGCACACCGCCGCCGGGTTGCCGGCGAACGGCCGGCCCGTGAAGGCGTCTACCTGGTAGATGGTCGGGCTCATCGTTCTGTCTCCAATTTCTCTGCCAATAGCCGGGCCGAAATGTGTACCATCGGCATGCCGATGCCGGGGTAGGTGCCCTGCCCAACGAAATAGAGGTTTCCGATATCGCGGGCTTTGTTGTGGGGCCGGAAGTAGGACGACTGGAAGAAACCGTGGGACAGCGAACCGAAAGCGGTGCCGTAGACCGCATTGAAATTGGTCTCCCAGTCGGCCGGGCGGTACTCGCGCTGCCAGACGATGTGCCGGCGAATATCGGGATCGACGAGGCGCTCGAGTTTGCCGAGCAAATTCTCGCGGACGACCGGCACGGCCGCGTCCCAGTCGATGACGCTCTGCAAATTGGGCATCGGCGCCAGGATGTACAGCAGTGTGTGGCCGGGTGGCGCCAGGCTGGGATCGGTGATGGAAGGCGCGTTCAGGTGGAAGGAGGGGTCCGCCGGCAGAGTCTTGCTCTTGAAGATCGCGTCCAGGTTGGCCTGGTAATCCTCCGAGAAGCAGAGCGCCTGGTGTCGCAGATGATCGTAGGTCCTGTCTATCCCCAGGTAGAGAATGTAGCGCGAACAGGCGTAACTCATTGCGTCCAGCCGGCTGTCCGTGTAATCCCGCCGCTGATCGGCCGGGATCAGCTTGCGGTAGGTATAGGGCAGGTCGGCATTTGAGACGACGATGTCGGCCGCTAGCTCCTCGCCGGAAGCCAGGCGTACCCCCACGGCCCGGCCGTCGCGCACCAGGATCTGCTCGACCGCGCGGCCGGTGCAGATGCTCACTCCCCGCTCGCCGGCGATCTTGACCATGTCCTCGATGATGCTGTAGATGCCACCCATCGGGAAGTACATGCCTTCGACGAGGTCGACATAAGTGATCAGGCTGTACATGGCCAGCGCGTCGAACGGCGACAGGCCGAGGAACATCGAGTGGAATGTGAAAGCCTTGCGCAGCTTGTCGGTCTTGAAGAAGCTCGAAACCTGCCGGTAGAGGTTCTGGTAGGAGCCAATACCCACCAGCCGCAGCCCCGCAGCCGGATTGGCCAGGTCGGTGATCCGGTCGTAGTTGCGCTCCACGAAATCCATGCTCAGCTCATACTTTTTGGCCCCCTCGCCGATGAAACGGAACGGCCGCTCCGTCGTTCCCGGTTCGATCCGCTCGACCTCGGCCGAAAGCCTGGCCATGCTGTTGTACAGGTCCAGGTGCGTGCCGTCATGGTAGTATACCCGGTAGTTTGGGTCCAATCTGACCAGTTGCAGGCGTTGGTTGATGTCCAGGCCGATGTCGCGGTACGTCTTCTCGAAGGTCTCTTTAATGACCAGGATCGTCGGCCCGGTATCGACGCGGAAGCCGTTTTCCTCGATCACGTTGCGGTGCCCACACGGGCGGTCCTGCTTTTCGAACACAGTGACCCGGAGGCCCAGGTGTTGCAGGCGCAGAGCGGCGGCCAGGCCGCCCATCCCTGCGCCGACGATGATGACTGACTTCATAACAAGCCTCGTATCTGCTCAGCCGGTCAGATCCAATTTCGGGACGTACGGCCAGTTTATCATACATAACGTGCGCCTGTCATCTTGGGCCCTGCGACCGAAGTCGTGACCAGGCCGGTTCTTCTCCTGGCGTCCGGCCTGCGGTAGAATGGACGTATACGAGGGATCAGCATATTTAGGAGATGGGAAAATGGCTACTTCAACGCCGCTACGGGTGGCAATCATCGGCACGGCGCGGCGCGCCAGTTATCTGTACGGCCCGCTTGTGAAGGCACTGCCGCGCGAAGTCGAGCTGGTGAGTGTCTGGGGACGGCGCGAGGAGCCGGCGCGCGCCCTGGGCGAGAGCCTGGGTGTGCCCGGGTTCTCTGACCTGGACCAACTGCTGCGCCAGACCGCGCCGCAGATTGGCATCGTCAGCGTCAACTACCATGCCAACGGCGAGGTGGGGTTGCTGGCGGTCGAGCACGGCCTGAACGTGCTGCTGGAAACGCCGATCGCGCACCGGCTGGCCGAAGCGGATGCGATTATCTCCGCCGCCCGGCGCAACGGCGTGCTGATCGAGGTGGCCGAACAGTTCCACCGCCGCCCATTGGAGCAGATCAAGCTTGCGCTGATTGCCAGTGGCCTGTTCGGCCGGGTTCATACCGCGTTCAACGATTTCGCCGGGCACGGCTACCACGGGGTGAGCGTTATGCGCAGCTACCTGGGTTTCGACGCCCGGCCGGTGCAGGTGACGGGTGCCGTGCGCGAGTACGATCTGTCCGCGCATTGGTCGCGCCTGTCGGATACCAACGGGCCGCGCGTGGAGACACAGGAGCACGGGATCGTAGACTTCGCGGACGGCCGCCTGGGCATCATACATTGGACAGACGTGGCTTATGACTCTGCGCTGCGCTGGTGGCGCAGCAGCCGTTTTCTGGCTGAGAAGGGCATGGGTATCAGCGTGGGTGTGGGGTTGGATGTGGACGAGCGTCTGAGTCTGCTGATGCCCGGCGGCGAGGCCCCACGTTTCATCACGCTGGAGCGGCGCTGGGAGCGTGTGGACGGCGGTGCACTGGTAGGGATGTTCGCCCATACCGGCGATCGGGACCTGCCCATTGTGCGCTGGGACAACCCCTTCCGGCCGCTGCTGCAAGGTCACGGTGCGCAGTGGCACGACGATGAGATCGGCGTGGCCGGCTGCCTGCTCAGCCTCGTGAATGCGCTCCGCCGCGGCACACAGCCGTCGTACGGCCCGGCGCAGGCCCGTCTCGATCAGGAGATTACGCTGGCCTTGCGGCTGTCGTCGCGCAAGGGTGGGCGCCCGGTGCCCTTGCCTCTCGACCCGGCGGAACAGGTGATCTGACCGGGTCATTTAGGGAGATGTGACAATGCCCAGTATTCAAGGCCCTTTCTTCCGCCTGTTGGCCCGCCTGGGCTCGGCTTACACAGACCGCAGCCTGGCCCGTTCTCTGGCCGAGCTACGCCGCGACTCATTGCGCGGTCCCCGCGTGCCGCGCGGGACGGTGGTCCAGCCAGTGAGCGCGGCAGGAGTGCCCTGCGAATGGGTCAGTTCCGCCGCCCAGCCGCCTGACCCGGCGGCTGGCCGCGTCGTGCTCTACCTGCATGGCGGTGGCTGGGTCCTGGGTTGGGGCGCGACGCACCGCCGTCTGGTGGCGCAGCTCAGCCGCCTGGCCGGGGCGCGCATCCTGGCCGTCGATTACCGCCTCGCGCCCGAGCATCCGTTCCCGGCCGGGCTGGAGGACTGCCTGGCTGTGTACCGGTGGCTGCTCGAGAGCGGAATTGCGCCCGAGAGCATTACCATCGCCGGCGACTCCGCCGGCGGCAACCTGACCGTCAGCACCATGGTGGCGCAACGCGACTCGGGCGGCCCCTTACCGGCGGCAGCCGTCTGCATCTCACCGGCGGTGGATCTGAGCCCGGAACAGGAAAGGGTAGGCATTCTTGCGAGCGGCAAAGACGATCCTATGATCAGCAGCACGGCGGGGGAGTTCATGGCGGCCGCTTACGTCAACGGCCAGGACACTCACCAACCTCTGATGTCACCGGTCTTTGCCGACCTGCGCGGCCTGCCGCCCATGTTGATCCAGGTGGGCGAGAAAGAGGTGCTCCTGGGCGCCGCCACGCGCCTGGCCACGCGCGCACGCGCCGCGGGCGTCGATGTCACCTTCGAGGTCTGGCCGGGGATGTGGCACGTCTGGCACATCTTTGCTCCGTACCTGCCCGAGGCCCGCCAGGCCATCGAGCACGCCGCCAGTTTCGTCCGCGAACACGTGCGCTGACTAGATTACTTGCTTGCCGAAGGTAACCCGGCCAGGAATCGAATGGCCTGCCCCGCGCTGGTGACCTCGATCACCTGGATGCGCCGCGCCACCGACCGCGCGGCCGCATAATTCTCGGCCGGCGACAGGAAATAGGTCGCGCCGGCGTTTTCGGCCGCTGCGACCTTCTGCTCGACGCCGCCGATCGGGCCTACCGCGCCGTCCAGGTTGATCGTGCCGGTGCCGGCGATCTTGCGGCCTCCGGTCAGATCTCCAGGCGTCAGGGCGTCGTAGACTGCCAGCGTGAATATGAGCCCGGCGGAGGGGCCGCCGACGATCTTCTGCGGTACGATCTTGACCGGGAACGGCAGCTTGTAGTCAAGGCCGGCGGACTCCACAGTGATGCCCAGGCGCGCTGACCCGCCCGGCGCAGCCGGCGGCAGCAAGGGCACGTCCAGTTCGCGCTGAGCCCCCGCCCGCATGGTCTGAAGATGGACGCTGTCGCCCGCGTGCTGCCGGCCGATGAGGCGGATCAGATCGGCTGTTGTGCCGACCGGCCGCCCATTGACGCCGGTGATGACGTCGCCGGGCTGGAGGAAGCCCCGGCTTGGGCTTTCTGCCAGCACGGAATCGACGGCTGCGCCCTTCCCTGCAGCCGGCACGTCATAGCCCGCCAGGCGCAGACCAACCACAACCGCCGTCGTTTCGCTCTCGTCCAGCATGCGAAATCCCTGCTGCGCTTGCTGCTGTGGCGTGGTGTTAGGCGGCACTATCTGTTCGGGTGGCACGATCTTCAGCGCGGGATCGAGGCGAGCGTAGGCCCATTCGCCGATAGTGATAGGCGTTTGCTGGATCACCGTTGTCAGGATGAAGCTGCCGGCCGAAGGATGCGCGTGCTCGGGCGGCACCTGAACCATCGATTCGACGGCGAGGGCCACTCCCGGTGCTTCCAGGCCGCTGTCGGTCGGCACAATGCTCGACGCCACGATCAGCAAGACGACGATCACGATTGTCGCTAACAGCACGCGCCCAGCCCTGCCCGCTGCCGATATCAGCCGGCCCGCAGGGCCGGGCGCCGGCAGCGGCCGATCCCACCGCCAGGTAGGAGCCGAGGCGAGCGCGAACAGGAGCAATGCCGCCGCTCCCAGGTTGGCGCCGCCGGTTTGCAGACCGAAGCGTACGCGCTGCGCGATCAGGAAAATGCCCCAGCCGGCCAGAGTGGCGCTGACCAGAAACCCCAGGCTCCTTGCCAGGCGCGGACCCTCGGCCGGCCGGCCCAGCAGTCCCCAGGCGAGCGCGCGTGTCAGGCGGCCGCCGTCCAACGGATAGCCTGGAGTGAGGTTCAGGATGGCCAGACCGGCATTGAAGAGGGCCAGGAAAGGCATGCTGACGTTGAGGTAGGGATGTAACTGCGCGTTCCAGAGCAGGTACGCTACGCCAGCCAACAACAGGTTGGCAAACGGCCCCGCGCCGGCGATCAAGGCTTCCTGCCACACAGACGCGGCGGCGGGCCACACCTGGGCGGCATCGCCGAAGGCGTACAAGGGGATGCGGGCCGGCAGCTCGGCCCCGACCAGGCGCGCGATCCATACGTGCGCCAGGGAGTGCACGATCAGCGATAGCACAAGCAGAGCGCCAATCAGCAGGGCCACCAGCCAGGTTTGTGCCTGGTCGAGGAAAGCCCCCAGGACCGTCACGTAAAGCGTGGCAATTGCCCAGATACCGAGCGGCAGGAGGACCAGCCAACTTAGCCCCAGGCTAATGTTCGCCCCGTCGAAAGGCAGCCGGACGGCCAGGCCGGAAGCGAGCCTGCGTTGCGAGCGAGCATGGTGACTTGTGAGCATTCCGTTGCCTGCCGTTATCAGAACAATGAGACGCCGGTGGTTTTCGGCCGGTCAACGACCGCGTCAAGTGTAGCAAGAATTCCTGTTCTACGGTGTGGCAGGCGTTACAGACCGGCATCTCAAGCGGCCTACGCCAGGGCGTTATCTTCCCTCGACGTAGGCCCGGCCTTCATCACGAGGCGTACGGGAAAGGGCGCTACTGCAGGCGCCCCGTGCGGCTGTTCTGGCCGTCCGGCGTCCTGCGTCAGGCTTTGACCGGCCTGGACGCGCGTGCCGCGGGCGCTTGCCGGCCCACGAAATGCTCGGCGCGTGTCTTGACGCCGCGCAGCAGCAGGCGGGCAAACACGAAATCGGCCAGGTAGAAGGGCAGGGGCGCGATGCTCCGTAAGGCGCGCGGCCCGAATCGGGCGCGCGTGCGCAGGATCAAGCGCGTCGCCCCGCCTCCCTCTGGCCTGAGCACAAACACCCAGGTGAACTCCCCGTAGGATGCCCAGCGGGTGCCTTGCAGGCGGGGCGGCGTGAGGTAGCGCGTGTGGCTGTCCGAATAGAGGACCAGGGCCTGCCCCGGCTTCACTTCCCGGACCGTGAACCAGGCGGTGCCGGGCGGGCCATCGGGGATAATGTCACCCACTGCCACCTGCTGGAACTCGGGCAGGATGCGATCGACGCTGGGCGCGATGCCGTTGCCGGGTAGATCGCCGGCGGGCGCCAACAGCGGCAGAATATACTTGCCCAGGATGGGGTCCCACGCCGCGTCCGTGTACCAGCCCGCACGCCCGGCGCCCCGATAGCCGGCCTGGGCCAGCCACGGCCAGACCGCCGATGCGGGCGCCTGAATGGTGACGGCGTGAGTGGTCTCCAGCATCGGGTGGGGGATCACGTCGTCCCCGGGCAGCGAGGCGTGCACCTCATCCTCGGTTGCTCCCCAGCGGCGTCCCAGCCGGCTTATCAGCAATCCTCCGGCGATCGCTGACGCGAAGGCGATACCGAGCTTGTTTCCCATGTTCTCGATCTCCTCTCACCCGCGTTGCGGCATACACAAAGGCACTGGCTATGGCGGGCATGCTCGCGTATTGTACCACAAGGGCGGCCGCCATAGGCTCTTCTCGCGGCGGTTCGTGCGCGGAGGCTCAGCCACGCGCTCGGTCGATGGCACTTCCGGGCAGAGCGAAGTACAGGGCCAGCAGGAGATATGTGCCTATGCTCAGCGGCACGTTGACAAACGCCAGAAGGAAGCCGGCCAGGTAGAGCAGCGGCCCGACCCGGTACTGGCGGGTTATCGCTCGCACGGAGCCCTCGTCGGCCTTCCTGTCCAGCAAGCGCCTGCCGTGCGAGGCGTACAGCCATAGGACGTTATAGGACGTTGAAGAAGATTGCAATCAGGACGAGCGTGCCGCCATAGACCAGCGCGGCCACTTGCTCGTCTGGATGCCCGATGTAGGCGGCCAGCAGTGCCGTGGGAAAGGGTACCACTGTGATGCCCATGAGCAGCAAACCGTTGAGCACGAGCAAGGTGTTGTCGCTGCGGAGGATGTGCGTGAAGAGACGGTGATGGTTGATCCACATAATGCCGATCGTGGCGAAGCTGGTGACGAAGGCAAGATACGTGGGCCATTGGTCGATCAGTGCGCCCGCCAGGCTCTTTCCCACCGGCAGGTCGTGCGGTACCTGGATGTTCAGCACCAACAGGGTAATGGCGATAGCGAACACCCCGTCACTGAAGGCCTCGACGCGTCCGGTTTCCTTGTTCTCTTCGGTAGGCTGGCTTTCGGTCTCGTCTATCATGTCCCCTCGCGCAAATGGTGCCTGGTTCGCTCCTTCACCCACGCGCTCTCATGACGCGGTAGGCGAGCGGCGATGCAACTCCTCTTTGCCGCCTACCCAGCAGGTCCCTCATGCGCATCATGTCCAGCGTGGACTAGTGGCCGTAGCAGCCCATGCCGAAGGGCTTGCGGCCATACTGCGCCCAGGCCCAAATGCGTTTGGTGTGAATAGTAGTCATGGAGAATTCGGATGGCCACACGCTCGTCCACGTCGGCTCCTGCCTAGCGGAAGAGTGGGCATGCGACCCCTGGCCGAACGCGCTCGCCGGGGCGAGGAACAGCTCGGTTAAGCGGCTCGAGCTGTAATTCCAACAGATCCTTAACAATTGAACCGCGTTAGCAAGTGACCGAGATCAGGGCATGACTGCGCCGGAACAATTGATAGTCGGTTGTAACGGTTGCGGCAGATGGTGCCGGCGGGTTGGCGTGCCGCAGAGCATCTGGCAGCGCTGGGATGCCGAGCAGACCGTCGCAGGCACTCGTGCTTGAGGATCTTGACGAAGGCCTCCGCCTTTGCTTGACATAACACTCCGTTGTTTCCATCCTGTTATACAGTGCCCCACCCCCAGCCCTTTAAACCGAAGGCTCCACCGCCGGCATTCGCAATTGCCTGCAAGTAGAGCCTTCTTCCAACCTGGGGATGTAAGCCCCAGCTAGGGCGCAGGCGCCTGCCCCGGCAGGGGTAGCGACACGCGCGCATCGGGCGCGGCAGCCCCGCCGGTCAGTTGCACCGGCATGCGTTCACCGGTAGCGGGGTCGTAGAGGCCGGCGTAGATCATGGCGGCCGGGCGCCCGGGCGGCAGCGTCAAAGAAACCTGGTCCAGGACACATTCCCCCGCCTGCCAGAGCGCAGCCGGGACGCCTTCGACCCCGAAATCGGCGTCCGACTGGGCGATGATGGACCCATCCGCCGTTGTAACGTGGACGAAGCGTTTGAGCGGACCGGTTACCGGCACGTCGCCGGCGCGCCAGTAGAGAGTCAGAGAGATGGCCTGGCTGCTCTGCAAGGCGTCGTAACCGGCCAGTGCTACGTGGCCCGACCAGTCGGCCGCGTATGGGTAAGTGGGCGGGTCTGGGAATGTCATGCGGACGGCCCGGTTGCTGACCTGAGCGCGGGCTACCTGCCAGCAACCGAGGATGGCCTCCCCACTCTGGGCGCAGATCGAGATCTGCGCCTCGGCCAGGTCCGGCACGGACGTGCGCGGCTGGAGCCGATGGCTGAGACGGAACACCTGGCCTGCCGGCCAGACCGCCGGCAGTGGCTCGCGTAACGGAAGGCTCTGCTCCCACAACAGGCTGCCATCCGAGCTACGGCCGCGCACGTGGAAACGCAGGAGCGCAGTGTCGATAGGGCGCGTGGCCTGCCAGGAGAGATGAACATCGGTGGACACGCCGGCGGTCAGGCCCTCCAGCGCCTCCCACTTGCCGAGCAACCGCAGCCCCGCGTCTCCGCCCTGGCCGTCGCCGGCAGCGTAGGGAGGCTGCGGGGCCGCGCCTGGAGCCCGTGCGGGAAGCTCCACCGTCGCCGCCACCGGGTCCGCCGCCGCGCGCTGGCCCCCATAGCTCACCGGCAGCGGGCCACCCTCGTCGTCATAGACGGTCAGACGCAGGCTGTAACGCCCCGGCGGCAGGTCGGCCGGCAGCGGCAGGCGGCTTATCTCAAGGAGGCGTTGGCCGACCCGCCAGGTCGTGAACGGCAGCGACGTGATCAGGTCGGCCTGCGACCAGCGGTAGCCGGTCTCTCCGGTCAGGGAAAGCGAGAACTTAGGCCGCGCAGGCGGGTAGCCGGGCCGGGCCGTACGCGGCCAGATAGCCAGGGCGGTCCACGACGTGACGACTTCGGCGGAGCCCCCCTGGTCCTGCAAGGCGGCCGCATCCAGGCGCAACGCGCCGCCGAAGGTGATGGGTTGGGCCAGCGACACGCTGCCCCGGCGCTGCAAGAAGGCGGCAACGTCCTCCGCCCGCAAGCGGAAGCCACGCATGAGATCGTAGCCGCCCCACGGCGACGGGATCGAGAACGGGTCCCGGCCGAGCTCCTGCAACGCGACCAGCGTGGGGGGCAGTCCGGTCGAGGCGGGCAGCAGGTAGAGCGCGCTGCCCTGCGCCGGCACGGGCGGGCTATCGGCGGCCTCGAACCAGTTGACGTCTGCCCGCTGTGGCTCATAAAAGCGGTATGTGGCGCTATCCAGGTCCAGCAGGCGATCGGTGCCCATGAAGATCTGCTCGTCTGCCGGCTGGCTATCGACGAACGGCACCGCAGCCCGGAAGTCGGCGTTGTAGATGCGCTGCGTGCGCTCAGCTTGCGCCCAAGTGACGAAATAGGTGGTCGCGTCGCTCGCAGCGTGCCACACCAGGAGCACCGGCAGCAGTACGCCGGCGGCCAGGGGCACGAAGGCGTGCTGCGCGAAGAAGCGGCCCGGCAACCCGCGGGCGGCCAGCCAACCCAGGGCAGCGCCACAGGCCCACAAACCCCGTGCGACCAGGATGAAGATCAGCGGCAGTGCATAGACGGCGCGCATGTAGA
>Ga0209226_10000851_pt1 | contig 15247 bp, 13 predicted proteins | sample BarGraNGADG00212_2_FD_184497 | JGI IMG/M metagenome (GOLD analysis project Ga0209226, IMG submission 184497) | Arctic peat soil microbial communities from Barrow, Alaska, USA - Barrow Graham LP Ref core NGADG0011-212 (SPAdes) (version 2) | ecosystem: Environmental > Terrestrial > Soil >...
TTGGCGATGGCCCCGGAGTCCGCGCCGCCGTGACCGGGGTCGATGCACACCAGCCGGCCGGTGGCCTCACCCGGGCGGCCCGCCCCCCTACCGGCGACGAAGAGCGTGAGACCGACGGCAAGCGCCAGCACAGCCGCCAGTGCGAACCCAGCCATCGCCCACCGGGCTCCGCTACCTGTAGCTTGGAGTCTGTTCCCCGCCTGTTGGATCGCCCACGGCTTATATATGTCCGCGTCGCTGAGCTGGAATCGTTGGTCAAGAACCCGGGACAGCACTACGTAGCGGAAGCTGGGGCGCTCGACGTTGGGGACGACGGCCTCGACGAGGACCTGCTCACCGCCGGCGAAGGCGACCCTGCCAGCGATGACGATGTCCCTGGATACGGTGCATACATCGCCTGGCCTGATACCGTGACCGGTTTGATCTGACCCTGGTTTCAATTCAACACCCGATTCCCGAGCCGCTCGCGAACGCCTTACCGGAGCAGCCCTCATTACTGATAAGACTGGAGCGTCCTTTTTCCTGCACTGTCTGATAAACGTATCGGCGGGTCAGCGGGCCCTGCCCACGATTGGTAAAATGGCATCTGTACCGCAGCCCACCACCGCTGGAAGAGAGAATGCCCGTCGGCGAAGGCCGCGGCGCGGGTGTTCGCGGTAGTGCGCACCGACTGATGGATCCGAAACGCGATGGAAAGGAGTCGATAATGCATGCGAGCCCTTCGAGTGGCGCCGGGAAGAGGCGCCTGGGTCGCACTGACCTCGAGATAACGCCAATCGGGCTGGGGACCTGGCAGTTCGCGGAAGGGAAGGGTTTCGACCAGTTGGTCTACGACGGGCTCTCGGCCGAGACGACGAACGACATCGTCGCTACGGCGCTGGACGGCGGCATAAACTGGTTCGACACCGCGGAGGCCTACGGGTGGGGCCGCTCGGAGCAGTGCCTCGCCCGCGCGCTGGCGGCCGCGGGAGTCGCCGACGAGGACGTGATCGTGGCGACCAAGTGGATGCCCGCCATGAGGACGGCCGAATCGATAAGGAAGACCATCGTAAAGCGCAGGAACTGCCTCAAGCCGTACTCAATAGGTCTCTATCAGATCCACCAGCCGATCGCACTTTCGTCCGTCGAGGAGCAGATGGAAGCGATGGCCGACCTGGTCGACCTGCGACTGGTCCGGTCCGTGGGCGTCAGCAACTTCTCGGCGGCAAGGATGCGGAAGGCCCACGCGGCTCTCGCGTGCCGCGGGCTGCCGCTCGCGTCGAACCAGGTGAAGGTCAGCCTCTTGAACCGTCGCATCGAGACCAACGGCATCCTCGACGCCGCAAAGGACCTCGGAATGACCATCATTGCCTGGTCTCCGCTCGAGATGGGGGTGCTCACCGGGAAGTTCCACAAGGACCCCGGCCTGCTCGCGAGCCGGCCCGTCGGCCGAAGGGCGGTCATGAGGGTACAACTCGAGAGGAGCCGCGATCTCATCGACGTCCTCGACCAGGTCGCTTGCGCCCACGGCGTCTCCGCCGCCGTAGCGGCCCTGAGCTGGCTGGTCAACTTCTACGGGGACACGGTGGTCGCCATCCCGGGAGCCACAAAGGTCACCCAGGCGGAGCAGAACGTGATGGCCAACGAGCTGAAGCTCACAGACGCGGAGATGAGAAGCATCGACGAGGCCAGCAGGAAGTTCCGCCGGCGGGTCCCGATGGGCCCGCTCGCCAAGGACTAGGAGGGCCGGCATGGAGATCGCGCCTTTCGAGCTGGAGCGTTTCTTCGCCAGGCACGAGTTCACCGCTCCGTACACGCTCACCAGCTCGGACTGCGAGCCGCTCTCGCTCTCCGCGGCGCTCGAGCTGGCGGATGGGGAGGGGCTGGCCTTCTGGCGGGAGTTGAGCCTGGGGTACACGGAGTACGCCGGAGCCCCGCCACTGAGGCGTGAGATAGCGGGACTCTACGACAATGCCGACCCGGACGAGGTCCAGGTCGCGGCTCCGATCGAATGCATCTTCCTCGCCATGAACTCGATGCTGCGGCCCGGCGACCATGTCGTGTGCACGGCGCCGGGTTACCAGGCGCTCTACGAGATAGCGGTCTCGCTGGGCTGCCGGGTGGACTGGTGGGAGCCCTCCGAGGACGCAGGCTGGAGGTTCGACGTCGACCGGCTGCGCGAGCTGGTCCGCCCGGACACCAGGGCGCTGGTGGTCAACTTCCCGCACAACCCCACGGGCAGCCTCCCCCCGCGAGACGTCTTCACGGCCGCGGTCGATATCGCGCGCGAGTGCGGCGCGTACTTCTTCTCCGACGAGATGTACCGTTTCCTCGAGCTGGACCCCTCGGCCCGCCTGCCGGCCGCGTGCGACATCTACGACCGAGCGGTATCGCTGTCCGGGATGTCCAAGGCTTTCGGAATGCCGGGCGCGAGGATCGGGTGGCTCGTGACCTCCGACCGCGGGCTGATGGAGAAGATAAGGTCATTGAGGGATTACACGACGATCTGCTCGAGCGCCCCCGGCGAAGCCCTCGCCTTCATTGCGCTAAGGGCGAGAGAAAGGATCCTCGCTGCCAATCTTGCGAGGCTGGAGCGGAACCTGGAAGGGCTCGAGCGGTTCTTCGAACATTTCGAGGGCCTGTTCGACTGGGCCAGGCCCCAGGCCGGTACGGTGTCGTTCCCCCGCATCAGGTTCGACGAGGGCTCGTCCCGCTTCTGCGGTGACGTACTTCGTGAGACCGGCGTTCTGCTGGTGCCGTCCGCCATCTTCGGCCACGGGGACCGCCACTTCCGGCTGGGGCACGGCAGGGAGGACATGCAGGCCGTCCTCAAGACGTTCGCGGCGTATATGAGGAAGAAGAGCACCGCGTGAGCGGCGCGAGTGGTAGCCAGACCCCGGGGTCTACAGGCAGCCGTAAAAAGACTCGCGAAGGGCCCTGGCGCGCGGGTCGTCATGAGCCCAGAGGCTCAGCATGTTCGGGGTGTAGGCGAACCCGACGCGAGCGTCCGGGTCCGCGAACCCTATGGACCCGCCCATCCCCGGCATCCCGAACGCCCTTGCGGTCGTGCCGAACGGCACCGGCGGGTTGTGTTTCATGAAGCCCAGGGAGTAGAGGAAATCGGCCTGAAGGACCATGTCGCGCATGCCACCTGGCGGGGCCGCGGCGGGAGCGTAAAGCTCGGCGACGGTCTCGGGGCGGATGCCTAGCTCCTGGCCTCCGGTGGCGAAGACGCCGTAGAGCCGCGCTATCGCCCGTGCCTCCCCGACACCGTTCGCGGCGGGCATCTCTGCAGACAGGTACTCCCTGCGGTTCAAATACGAGGGCCTGAGAAATGGGTTGAAGACGGAGCGCCGCATCAGAGAGCCCGGCGCAAGGAACGAGAGGGACATGCGAAGCACCTCGCTATCGACTCCCTTCAGTGCCTGCAGCGGGCCCGACGATCGCAACCTGGCGATCCTCGAACCGGGCACCTCAGGTGGAAGGCCGATGAAGAAATCGACCCCCAGAGGCCGGGCGATCTCGTCGGCGAAAAAGCGGCCCAGGCTCCTGCCGCGCGGGTCGACCCTTCGCAGCAGCTCCTGCTCGTACCACCCGAGGCTCAGCGCGTGGTACCCGCACCTGGTGCCCGGTTCCCACTCCGGCTTCTGCTTCGCCACAGCGGTGGCGACGGCGTCGAGGTCGTACAGGGTCCGGAGGCGGAGCGGAGCGTCGATGACGCATATGCCCGCCTGGTGGGCCAGGAGCTGGCGCACCGTTATGCCGGCCTTCCCCGACTGGGCGAACTCCGGCCAGTAGGACGAGACCTCCTCGTCGTATTCGAGGTAACCGCGCGAGTTTGCCAGCGCGAGGGCCATCGCGGACATGCCCTTGGTGGTTGAGAACACCGGGACGATCGTGTTCTCCTCCCAGGGGGCGCACGCCTTCATGTCGCGCGAGCCTCCCCAGAGGTCGACGACCCTGGCGCCGTCGAGGAAGACACAGCAGGCGGCGCCCACTTCCCCCCGCGACTCGAAATTGTCGGTGAACACATCACGCACGGGTTCGAAGCCGGGCGCGACTTCTCCGCCGACCATCGAACGGCGTAATCCTGGTCTCGGCAATGGGGTCACCTTCCTTCGCGCGATCGAACAGCCAAGATGCTATCCCACGGAGCGGTTGCGGGTCTACACGGAACGCCCTTCCCAGAAATCTTCGATCAACCGCAGGCATTTCCCGGGGTACTGGTTTATCAACGCGCGTCCGGCGCCCTCGAGGGCCACCAGGCAGGCGTCCGGTATGCCTCTCCAGGGAGCCGAGGATCCTGGTCACCCGCCTGTCGCGGCTGCCCAGCGGGTTCAGCACCTCGATGAAGAACTTGAGACGGGGCGGCCGGGAAAGCCATGTCGACGGGCCGCCTCGTAACCTCCAGTGCCGGCCCGGGATCTCACGGCTTTGTCTCGCGTGCCCGGGCAAGCGTCGGGCTCGGGCAGCAGGCGCTGTAGTACTATGAAAAAGAGGGGCAACGCGGGCTGATCGGAGGACAGAGATGAGCGAGCTGGAAGATATCGTTGCCGGGGCGACGCGCGGCGGCTCCGAGAGCGGCGGCGGCTCGGCGAGCCAGGCGGGAGAGATGCGCGTCTGCCCGTTGCTATCGCTTGGGCTCATCTCGGGAGTCGGCAAGAGCCGCACGCTTTCGTGCATCGGGGCCGATTGCGCCTGGTGGAACCGCAAAGCCGGGCGCTGTGCGGTGGCGGCCGGCTTCGAGACCTAGGTCGATCGCGCGGTCGTGAGGCGCCCATCCGGGATCCCACGTACAGGGGGGAGAGTGGACGTCTACGAGCAACTCGCCTATAACGCGACCCGCTGGACCATCGGCTCGGCACTGTCGGTGGCGATGCGCTTCAAGGCCGAGGGCTGTGAGAACGTCCCCGCCGAGGGCGGGGCGCTGCTCGTGGCCAACCACCGCAACCCGGTGCTGGACCCGGCCGCCATCGCGGTCAAGGTCGAGCGCCCGATCCATTTCATCGCCGCCTCGGTGTTCTTCAGGCTTCCACTGCTGGGCAGGGCGTGCAGCGCGTGGGGAGCTCTGCCGCTCGAGCTCGAGGGCGGCGAGAGGAGCGAAGAGTGCCTTGGACGCGCGGTATCGCTGCTGCGAGAAGGCGACCTGGTGGCGGTCTTCCCCGAGGGCGTTCACACCATAGCCAACCCGAGAAGGGTCCACAAGGTACGCACGTTCCATACGGGCTTCGTCCGCATCGCGCTCGCGGCCGGCGTACCGGTGGTCCCGGCGGCCCTGACAGGTCTCGGGGAGCGGACCCTCGTCCGGTTCCCCGCCTCTGTCGTTAAGCCGTTCTTCGACCACCCAGATTTTCAGCAGGGCGCGGAGATCTGCTACTACAGGCGCCTGACGGTGCGCATCGGCAGGCCTATCGACCTCTCGGCCTTCGAGGGCGAGGAGGTCACGGGCGAGCCCATCAACAACATCAGCGGCAAGGTAAGACGGGTGGTGAGCAAGCTCTACGACGGGGAGGACCTGGACCGCTTCCTCACAGGAGAGGTGCCGTTCGACATCTCCCGCGAGAGGGTTTGAGACTCCCACAGCCGTTGGCGCTCCGCTCGGACCCGATCTTTTAACTGTTTCTTAACATGTGGTTCACGATATCTCAACGTGGCGACGGCAGAATGCACATTAGGAAAGATCGTGTTAAGGGCGCGCCGGACTCACGAGCGCCAGGCGCCGCCCGGCTGTTCGCATGCCTGGAAGGAGGGCATATGAAGAAGCCCGGAAGTTGGAAGAAACGGGTGGGCCTCGGGGTCTGCATAGTCATCGTCGGCCTGCTGCCGGTGCTGCTGCTCGCTTCCTGCGGGGGCGGCTCGACGGAGAGTTCGACGAAGAGCACCTCCGCCAAGCTGCCGCCGGGCGTGACCGAGAGCGAGGCTTCATCGGCCACCTCGTCGACCTCGTCCAGCACCGCAGCGCAGAGCAGCAGCGCCACAACAGGGACGAGCAGCTCGCAGAGCCAGACGAGCGGCTCGACCCAGGCCGCGGCGACCGCCAAGACCCCGTCCCTGAGCGCGGTTCTCGGCGGGATCAAGTTCACCGTGGTAAGCGCGAGCAGGCCTACTACCAACCAGAGCGTCACAAGCTCCAGCGGGCGCGCAGTAAATGGCGACTACCTGGAGATCGAGCTCACAGCCCAGAACGTGGCGACCGATTACCTCACCGACCTGTCCGAGTACTCGTTCCGGCTGTACAGCCCGGGGATAAACGCGGACAGCTATTACGGCTACTACGGGGACACCGGGACTTACGGCAAGTACGTCGACGAGCACGAGATATCCGCCTCACTATTAGCCTACTCGGACCTGCAGGCGGTCGCGTACAAGCTCAAGGTCGGGGAATCTGTGGACAAGATCTTCACGTTCTTCGACATTAACCCCGATAACGTCGGCAAGAACCCCAACGTGACCAAGGACAACACCAGCCTCGTCATCTATAAGACCGGCGGGCTCGACTCCGACACGCAGGTGAGCATACCCCTCGCCGGCTATCCCGATTGAGAGGCAGGTCGAACTGATGAGGACTTTGCATAGAGGGTTCAGGAGCTTCAGGCGCAATTACGTCCGAAACCTGATAGTAGTCATACTCCTGTTCATCTGCCTCACCTTCTCCATGTCGATGCTTGCTGTGAAGCTCGCCGCGGACAGCCAGGTCGAGACCATCAAGCAGAAGGTCGGCAACTTCGGACAGATACAGGTGAGCTCCGCGTACCGGTTGAAGCAGTTCGAGGCAGAGCGACAGCAGACCGCCGCCGAGAGAGCGGCGGCGGCGCGCAGCCTCACTACGGCCCAGGAGTTCGCGAACAGGGTGCAGAACCTGGTACCCGAGAAGCTGGCAAACCAGTTCTCGACCGATCAGTACGTTCAGACCTACGACAAGGCGCTGGAGGCCAACGTAACGGTACCGAAGCTTACCAATACCAACATGCAGCAGCTCTTCCAGCTGCGTGAGAACCGGGGGACGGAGAGCTTTGGCAACGCCGGCCCGCCGGGCAGCAGCATGAACCAGAACAGCTTCTCCTTCGCCGGTAACACCAACGGGTCATCCGCCTCCGACTTCACCACGGGCGCCAAGAAGCTGACAAAGGGTAAGTTCTTCACCTACCAGGACTACAAGGACTCCAACCCCGTCGTGATAATCGAGAAGAACCTGGCCGCCGACAACGACCTCGACGTGGGAGACACCATCGAGGCCCAGGTGTCCGGCTCGACCGGGTCGGGCTCCACCATCGGGCTCAAGGTCATCGGCATCTACGAGACCGTCGAGGCACAGCAGCAGAGCCAGAGCAGTGGCTCCAGCACGCCGAACGTCAACCCCGCGGGTAACGTGTTCTACGCTCCGCTAACGGTAGTGCAGAAGCTGAACGCTACGCCGGGCTACGTGGAGCTCGGTGCATACTATTTCGACTCCGTCGATAACACGGCGGCCCTCAAGGCGGCGTTCAAGACCGATGCGAAAGGCACCGGCGGCAAGTACGAGCTCGCGACCGATATCTCGGACTACCAGGCCATCGCCGACCCCCTGATAAAGGCGAGGAACACATCGGTGATAGGACTTGCGGGCGCGCTCGGGGCGTGCGTGCTGATAATCCTACTGGCCATGATAATCATCGTCAGCGGCAGGACCCGGGAGCTCGGGGTGTTGAAGGCGATAGGCTCCACGGACCGGCAGGTGATCGGGCAGTTCGCGGTGGAGATACTGTGCATCTGCCTGGTGGCTATCATCCTCGCGATGGGGGTGACCGCCATCATCGGGCAGAGCATGGGCAACTGGCTGCTGCCGAAGGCACAGACCGCTACGACGAGCCAGCAGCAGAACCAGGGCGGGCCGGGCTTCTTCGGGGGGCCGGGCGGCAACAACACCAGTCTATACAAAGAGGGCAGCAGGTTCACCAGGAACACGGCGCAGAGTGAGCCCGCCGCGAAGCTCAACGTGGTCTACCGAGGCTCCCTGTTCCTCTACGGCATCCTGATATTGATCGGCGTCAGCTTCATCGGGATGGCGATACCCGTCTTCTGGATAATCAGGCTGAGGCCCGCGCGTGTCCTGAGCATGGAGTGAGGAGAGATACATGGAAGCCAGCACGATACTCGAAGTAGAAGGCCTGAGCAAGAAGTACGAGACGAAGGCCGGCAGCGTGACCGCTATCGACGATGTGAGCTTCACGGCTCAGAAGGGCCAGGTCACGGCGGTGGTGGGGCCCTCGGGCTCGGGAAAGACCACTCTGCTCTACGTGGTCGGCTCCCTCGAGCGGCCCGACGAGGGGAAGATAGAGGTAGTAGGCCAGGATATCCTGGACCAGGAGGTGGACCTGGTCAAGTACCGCCGTGAGAACATCGGCTTCGTGTTCCAGTTCTTCAACCTCATCCCGACCCTCACGGCAATCGAGAACGTGATGCTCCCAATGGACCTGGCGGGGGTCCCGCCCGACGAGCAGCATGCCCGAGCCACCGAGCTGCTGGAGCAGATGGGAGTCGGAGGAAGGCTGCTCAAGTCCAGGACCAACAAGATAAGCGGTGGCGAGAACCAGAGGGTGGCCATCGCGAGAGCGCTTGCGAACGACCCCGACGTCATCCTGGCAGACGAGCCGACCGGCAACCTCGATACCGCGACGGGACAGACAGTCATCGCCATCCTGTCTGAGCTTGCGCACGCGGAAGGCAAGTGCGTGCTGATGGTGACCCACGACGAGAGCATCCGGAGGGTTTCGGACCGCGCGTTCCACATGTCGGACGGTCGGTTGAGCGAGATTTCCAATCACGATTAGGCCGCCGTCAGGGAGCCTTGCGCCGGCATCATTGAATCGGAGGAGAATTTGTTGAAGAAGGCTATCTGGTTGTTTACGATACCCGTCCTGCTGATGGTGCTCGCGACGTTCGCCGGCTGTGGAGGGTCCACCGGCGCGTCCGGCAAGGCCACCGGCAACACCTCGACCGGCGCCGTGACCGAGTCGCAGCTCGGTGTGCCGATATACCCGGGGGCGACAAAGGAAGAGTTGCAGACCGCCCCCCGGCAGCAGGCCGAGGATTCCAGCGTCCAGTCAAGCGAGACCCGCCCGGGCCCCGACGCGAACGGTCGGGTCGGAGGACCCGGAAACATGGGTGCGCGCCTGGCAACGCTCTGGACGGCCGACTCGACGGACAAGGTGGTCGCCTGGTACAGGACGCAGCTCAAGGGCAAGAGCGGCTTCAACGAGACCACGCTCGGCGGCGGTGGCTTCGCCCCACCCGGCGGCCAGCAGCAGCCGACGGGCGGCAGCCAGCCACAGGCGCCGAGCGGCGCGACTCCCGGGGCTCAGTCCGGCGTTCAGCAGCCCCAGGGCTCTAACGGCAGCCAGGCGCAGAGCTCTGACTTCAAACCTCCGACGGTCTTTACATTCAAGTCCGGGGACACCACGAAGGTAGTGATGATCCGGACGGCGATGCAGGACAAGGGAGGGACCAGTATTTCAATCATGAACTCAACGGGAGAGGTTCCCACTGCGACCCCGAACCAGGGGCAGCAGCCACAAGGAGATGTTGGAAATGGACAGCAATAACGGGATGTGGCGACCGCCCGAGGGGCCCGGCCCGTACGGCACCGGGCCGCTCGGATACTGGCCCGTCCAGGGTGCGCCCCCGCCGACCTCACCGCACGTTAACTCGAGGCTCAACTCCACGATGCCACAGCGCCCGGGCAGGCCGCGGCCCGGACGTGGCAGGATCTTCCTGATGACCATCTCCGCCGGCGTTATCGGAGCGCTCATCGTCCTACTCTTCATGCCGGTGATGTTCGGGGTCAACCCCCTGGACCTGGTACGCGGGCGGCTGAAAAACGTCCAGACGTCTTCGCAGTCGAGTGCCCCGACGCGCAGCGTCAGCACGGTGGGCCAGACACAGGGCGTCAACGACGTATCCGCTATCGCGAAGGAGGTAACTCCATCGATAGTCAACATAGACGTCAGCAGCGGTCAGCAGAGGTCCTACTTCTCCTCGAGTGAGCAGGAAGGCACGGGCTCCGGCGTCATCTACAGGTCGGACGGCTACATCATCACCAACAACCACGTAGTGGAGGGCGCGCAGGACATCACGGTCACCCTCGCCGGTGGGGCGAAGCTCACCGCGAGCCTCGTCGGCACCGACCCCGCCAACGACATCGCGGTGGTCAAGGTCGACAGGTCTGGCCTGCCCGCGATCGACACCGGCGATGCGTCGGGCCTGGCCGTCGGACAGACCGCGGTCGCGGTCGGGAGCCCGTTCGGCTTCGAGCAGACCGTCACCGCCGGCATCATCAGCGCGTTGAACCGCGAGGTGGACATCAGCGATGGCTTCGCCGGGCAGAGTACCCTGACCGGGCTCATCCAGACCGACGCGTCGATCAACCCCGGAAACTCCGGCGGGGCGCTCTGCGACTCGAATGCCAGGCTGATAGGGGTCAACTGCCTGATAGCGAGCGAGTCAGGAGGCTCGGAGGGGATCGGCTTCGCGATCCCGGTCGACAAGGTGAAGAAGGTTGCCGACCGGTTGATATCGGTCGGCTGAGACCCGGGCGCGGGACGGGCTCCGCCCGCGCATGGCCGTGGGCATCGCGACGCCTGCTGCACGGCATCGCCTGCATGCGCTGGAGGGTGACCTTTGCACGGTAGCCGCAGAAAACCCGTCGTTGAGAAGTTCCAGGTCGGGGACATCAGGATAGCTTGCAGGCGGTACGGTAGCGGCCCGCCGCTGCTCATGATTACCGGCTACGGCGTCACCATGGACCTGTGGGACCGAAGGCTCATTCATCAACTCGCAGCCGGGCACCGCGTCATAGTCTTCGACAACCGCGGAATGGGGAAGACCAGCGGTGGGACCCGGCCCTGGAGCATCGATCTTTTCGCCGGGGACGCCGCCGGTCTCATCGAGGCGCTCGGATACGATAGCGTCAGCGTGCTCGGATGGTCGCTCGGCGGGGACGTGTCCCTGGACCTGGCTGTCGAATTCCCCGACAAGGTGTCGCGGCTGATCGTGTACGCGGGGGACTGCGGAGGGCCGCAGAAGGTGCCCGCGCCAAAGTACAGGAAGGTCCTCAAGAAGACCCTCCGCGGCGCCCACGTCCCGTTCGAACAGGCGCTCGCCATCCTTTTTCCTCCCGAGTGGATGAAGTCGCACCCCGACTACTGGCGTACCTTGCCCGTCGCCGGAGAGGTCAGCCAGCTCTTCAAGCTGCCCGGCATCCTGCGCCAGAACGATGCTTACGAGGATTGGGCGGGCGTCTACGAGGACCTCCCCGAGATAAGATGCCCGACGTTAATCGTCACCGGGACCGAGGACGTCTCGACGCCCCCCGAAAACGCCCACATCCTGGCGCGGCGGATCGCTGGGTCGAGGCTGGTCCTTTTCGAGGGCGCGGGCCACGGCCTGATGTACCAGTTCCCGGCCAGGCTGGCCGCTGTTATCCTGGATTTCCTGTCCGAGCCGCCGGTCCAACCCGCCGAGCCGGGCGGTCTCCTGGAGGGATCCTCTACGCGCGATACCGCCTGAAGGCGAAAGCGAACACCCGTGCGAATGTCCTCATGTAAGCGAACCACGCCCGCGGAAAGTGCCGCCTCAGGAAATAGGCCGCCTTCACGTAGCCCGTCGTGACGGCGATGAAGCGGTCCTTCCTGACCGCCGCGACGATGGTGCGGGCGGTATCCTGGGGTTTTTCGGCGATCCAGAATGCGGTGCGGGTCAGCGCCCTGGAGCTCTCGATGAACCCCTTGATGGCCGTAGAGTCCTGTATCGGCGTGTCGACGCTTCCGGGACAGATGCACGAGACGCCTATGCCGTGCACCCTCCCCTCGAGCATGAGAGCCTCCGACAGGCCCACTACGCCGAACTTCGCGGTCACGTAGGGTGCCAGGTACAGCACCGGATCGAACAGACCGCTCGAAGAAGCCACGTTCACGATGTGCCCCTCGCGCCGCGAGACCATGTGCGGATAGACCGCGCTGACCGTGTTCACGACGCCCCACAGGTCCACGCCCAGGACGTATTCCCAGTCGCAGGGCTCGAGGTCTTCGATCGGGCCGAAGACGCCGACTCCCGCCACGTTCACCAGCACGTCGATCCTTCCGGCGTGCTCCAGCGCCGTGTCGACCAGGCGCTGTACGGCGGCTCTGTCCGTCACGTCGGTCGGAACGGCCAGCGCGTCGCAGCCCGTTCGCGCCAGCGCGGAAGCGGTTTCGTCGAGTCCGATCGCGTCGATGTCGGCGATGACCAACGGGGTCGCGCCCTCCCGGGCGAAGGCCATCGCAGCCGCCCGGCCTATGCCGCTCGCCGCGCCGGTGATCACGACCGCCCTGTTCGCCAGGTCTTTCATCCGGGCATCACCTCGCCTTGGTCCTGACAACACTGTCATTTTACAACCGGCGCGCGACCGCGGCCGCCGCACACATACGGGGTCAGGTCTATTTTCGTGCGTTATCTTCCGGGGTCTGACCCCGAGTTGCGTTCGTTCACGCTTATCTGAGTATGGATGTAATGCAACGAGCCGGGTCTGACCCCGGTCCAGATTTTCGCGGGGCTGCTCGGGATGTTGCTCGGGACGAGTCCCCCTCGTCGATGTCCTCGCTTCTCGTACATTGCTCCGTAAGCCGATACGAAGCTGCGGATTACTCCTCGGGGGACTCCCTCCATCGCTCCATCCAGGATGGAAGAACCGTCGGAAACACCGGGTGTGGCGCACACTTACGGGGTCAGGTCCCTTTTCGTGCGTGCGAAACCGCCGCACCCGCTCAGGCCTGATCGAGCCGCCGCCCTTGCAGGAGCGCCCCGATGGAATAAGATATTGCGCGGAAGTATAGGTTTGCGCGAACTATTCTCGTCGGCGGGTGAAAGGGGTTCCAGATGGGCAAGAGAGTGCTGAAGACAAAGCTGTGCGACATGCTCGGAATAGAGTATCCGATCATGAGCGCCGGGATGGGGCCGAACCTGCTCGGCGAGCAAACGGGTGCACCCGTAGACCTCGTGGTCGCCGTCTCCGAGGCCGGGGGTCTCGGCGTCCTGGGCGGCAGCGGATACTCGATAGATGAGCTGAGGGACGCTATCCGCGAGATCAAGACGAAGACAGACAAGCCTTACGGCGTGGACCTCCTGCTGCCCAAGAACGTGGCGGGAATGGACGAGATGGCGGCGTCCGCGGCCGAGGTGTCGTTGAGCGAGATCCTGAAGACACTGCCCCAGCCGTACCAGGACTGGGTTTCCAGCATGAAGGCCGACATGGGCCTGCCGGACATCGACATCATGATTAAGACAGACACCACCACCATGCGGCCCCAGGAGGCCATCAAGGTCTGCATAGACGAAAAGATACCCCTGTTCTGCGCGGGGCTGGGAAACCCTGGGTCGATGGTCGAGGAGGCGCACGCCAACGGAGTCAAGGTGCTCGCGATAACCGGGAACATCAAGAACGCCAAGCGCATGGCCGACGCCGGCATCGACCTGCTGGTGGCGCAGGGGCACGAAGCCGGCGGGCACACCGGAAGGATCGGGACGATGGCGCTGGTACCGCCCTGCATCGACGCCGCGTACCCGGTACCCGTGCTAGCCGCGGGCGGGATAGCGGACGGCCGGGGCCTCGCGGCCTCCCTGGCCATGGGTTGCGTCGGGGTGTGGGTCGGGACGCGCTTCCTGGCGACGACCGAAGGCGGCGCCCCCGAGGCGATCAAGCGGCATATCGTCGAGGCCACCGACGAGAGCACGCGGGTCAGCACGATGTTCACCGGCAAGACGCTGCGCTCGATCTCCTCCAGGTTCCACGACGCCTGGGACGAATCGGGGTTGACCCCACTGCCTTTCCCCATGCAGATAATGATCTCTTCGGCCCTGCTGTCGGGGTTCATCCAGGAGAACGTCGACGACTACATCGGCGGTTTCGCGGGACAGGCATCGGGCATGATTGACGAGATAAAACCGGCCGGCGAGATCGTCAAAGATATGGTCGAACAGGCCGCCGACATACTGACCAGCAAGCTTGCGGAGGACGTTACCGTCAAATAGGGCGCCGCGGGTGATCCCAAGGGAACCGCGGGAGCGGAGGAAAACCGGATGACGCACGAAACATGCAAAAGCTCGCGCGCCGCGAGGCGCCTGGTCGCTATGGGCTTCATCTGCCTGCTCCTCCTCGCGTCCTGCTCCCTCGTTCTCGCGAACGCGTTCGGCGGACCGCTTATGGCGGCGGCGAGCGCCGTTCCTGTGGGCCGGCTGGCCCAGGTCACACCCGTAAAGACCTGGGAGTTCGAGAGGTTCGACACCCATGTCACGGTCAACACCGACGGCTCCCTGACCGTGCGGGAGACGCAGGTCGCCAACTTCACAGGCTCCTTTCATTTCCTCAACCGGGACCTGACCACGTCAAAGGCGGCCGTGGGCGAGGGCCGGACCTACGGCAAGGTCAGGTTCAAGGACATCAAGGTTTACGAACTGTCCGGCCAGCCCTACAGGGACTTCAAGATCGAGAAGATCAGGGGTGGCACACGGGTCCGGATCCAGTTCAGCGCCCTGAACGAACAGAAAGGCTGGATAATCCAGTACCGGATGACCGGGGCGTTGATCTACGCGCCCGACTACGACCGTGTCTACTTCAATACGGTCTCCTACGACCGCGCGGTACCCATCAAGAGCTCGCTCGCCACCGTCAAGCTGCCTCCCGGGACCGACATGAGCAAGGTCAGGACGACCGAGTACCCTGACCAGAACAACCCGCCCACACAGTCGACGTCGGGGAGGACGGGAGGCACCGTCTGGTGGCGGTCCTCGGGCATCCCGCCGTACACGACCTTCACCGTTGACGTAGCTTTCCCCAAGGGCCTCGTCCAGGTGCCGCTTACCTTCCGCGCCTGGTTCGGGGCGCTGATGATCTCACTGGCGGCGGTCATGGTCTTCGGCATAACCGCGGCCATGCTCTGGCTGTGGTGGAAAAAAGGCCGCGACGTCGGAGCACCGGAGTCGAAAGAGGTCCAGTACGAGCCACCGGAGGGGCTGCTCCCGGCGGAGGTCGGGGTGCTGGCCAACGAGTGGACGGGGACCGGCGACATCACCGCGACGATCGTCGACCTCGCCATCCGCGGCAAGCTCGTCATAAGCGAAGAGGAAGCCGGCACGGTGTTGAAACACACCCGGTTCGGCTTCCAGCGCAAGGACCCGGGGGTCGAAGGCCTCGCCGATTACGAGAAGAAAGTCCTCGACGGCCTGTTCGAGACGGGCGACAACGTGACCGAGGACG
>Ga0209226_10000852_pt1 | contig 15246 bp, 14 predicted proteins | sample BarGraNGADG00212_2_FD_184497 | JGI IMG/M metagenome (GOLD analysis project Ga0209226, IMG submission 184497) | Arctic peat soil microbial communities from Barrow, Alaska, USA - Barrow Graham LP Ref core NGADG0011-212 (SPAdes) (version 2) | ecosystem: Environmental > Terrestrial > Soil >...
ATTCATCGTGCGCAAGTTCCGGCGCAAAGGCATTGGTCGGATCGTGACGCATCGGATATTCGATATGTTTCCCGGCAAGTGGGAGGTTGACCAAGTCGCAGGTAATATGCCCGCACGAGCGTTCTGGGAGAGGATTATCTCCGAGTATACGAACGGCGACTACGCGCAGACAGAGTATATGTACAAGGGTGAGAGCCGGCCGAAGCAAGTGTTTATGTCCCGTTGCACTGATAACTAACAACTAAGGACTAACAACTAATGACCAAATACTCTCTCGGAATCGATTTCGGAACGCTTAGCGCGCGAGCGGTGCTTGTGGAGGTGGACACGGGGCGGGAGGTCGCGTCGAGCGTGTATGAATACGCAAACGGCGTGATCGATGAGCGGCTGCCGAACTCCGGCGAGAAGCTGCCGCCGGATTGGGCGCTGCAGGACCCACGCGATTATCTGACGGGCCTTGAGAAAACCGTCCCCGCCGTGTTGAAGCAATCGGGCGTCGATCCGAAGGACGTGATCGGCATCGGGATCGACTTCACCGCCTGCACAATGCTGCCTATCGACGCGAAAGGCGATCCGCTGTGCTTCGACGCGAAGTGGGCGAAGACGCCGCACGCGTGGGTCAAGCTCTGGAAGCACCACGCCGCCCAGCCGGAGGCCAATCGCATCAACGAGGTCGCCGAGGCGCGCGGTGAGAAGTTCCTGCAGCGCTACGGTGGCAAGATCAGCTCGGAGTGGTTCTTTAGCAAGGCGCTGCAGATACTCGACGAGGCCCCGGAGGTCTACGCCGCCGCTAACCGGCTCATCGAGGCCGCCGACTGGGTGATCCTCCAGATGACCGGGGTCGAGACCCGCAACGCCTGCACCGCCGGTTACAAGGCGATGTGGGAGAAAGCCTCGGGGTTCCCCTCCAACGAATACTTTGCAGCCCTCGACCCGCGCTTCGAACATGTGGTTGACGAGAAGATGAACCGCAATATCTCACCGATTGGCGCGAAGGCCGGGGAGCTTACCCCCGCGATGGCAGCGAAGATGGGCCTCGCGCCGGGGATCGCGGTCGCGGTCGCGAACGTGGACGCGCACGTTGCCGTCCCCGCCGCCACGGTCACCAAAGAGGGGATCATGGTCGCGATTATGGGCACCAGCACGTGCCACATGGTGCTCGGCAAGGCCCCGAAGATCGTGGAGGGGATGTGCGGCTACGTGGAGGACGGAATCCTGCCGGGGTTCTTCGGGTTCGAGGCGGGTCAGAGCTGCGTCGGCGACCATTTCGCGTGGTTTGCGGAGAACTGCGTTCCGGCGTCGTATCGCGATGAGGCGAAATCGCGCGGCATCGGGGTGCTCGATCTGCTGACCGAGAAGGCAACTAAGCTCAAGCCGGGGCAGAGTGGCCTACTGGCGCTGGACTGGTGGAACGGGAACAGAAGCGTGCTCGTGGACGTCGATCTCACCGGCATGATGCTGGGCATGACGCTCGCCACCAGGCCGGAGGAGATATATCGCGCGCTGATCGAGGCTACGGCGTATGGCACCAACGTCATCATCGACGCGTTCGACTCCAACGGTGTCGCCGTGAACGAGATCGTGGCCTGCGGCGGTCTGCCCGAGCGCAACGAGATGCTGATGCAGATCTACGCCGACGTCACCAACCGCGAGTTCAAAGTGGCCGAATCCGCCCAGACCTGCGCGCTGGGTTCGGCGATGTGGGGCGCGGTCGCGGCGGGCAAGTCTCGCGGGGGTTACGACGACATCAACGATGCCGCCGCCAAGATGGCCCGCGTCAAGGATAAGACCTTCAAGCCTAACGCCGAGGCTCACGCAGTCTACGCGAAGCTCTTCGCCGAATACAAGAAGCTCCACGACTACTTCGGGCGGGGGGAGAACGATGTGATGAAAAGATTGAAGAAGATCAAGGAAGAGCAGCATTCGTAGCTTGTTTTGACGCGAACCCGAAATTGAGAAATGATTAGGAGACATACTATGAAACGTGTAGTTGTGTGCATTGCAGTGCTGGTTGCCCTTTGTTCCGGCGCGTTTGCGGCTGAGCCCAAGCCAGCGAAGCTCAACCCGAAAGACGGCTCCGTGATGATCACCATCCCGGCGGGCAAGTTCACCATGGGCAGCAGTGACGGTGGTCTGATGGAAAGACCGGTTCACACGGTGTATCTGGATACCTACCAGATTGGCAAGTACGAGGTGATGGTTGCCCAGTATCGCAAGTTCTGCAAGGCAACCGGCAGAAAGATGCCCAAAGCTCCGTCGTGGGGGTGGAATGACAACCACCCGATAGTGAATGTGACGTGGTCTGACGCAGCGGCCTACTGCAAGTGGGCGGGCGGCAGGCTTCCGACAGAGGCTGAGTGGGAGAAAGCAGCGCGTGGCACCAACGGGCGGACGTATCCCTGGGGTAACACTTGGGATAAGAGCAAATGCGCGAACCCTGAGCTTGGCTTGCGTTCAACAACGGCTCCGGTTGGCAGTTACCCTGCTGGAGCGAGTCCTTATGGCTGCATGGACATGGCAGGTAATGCATGGGAGTGGTGTCAGGACTTGTTCTTGCCATATCCTGGCAGCAATAATACTGATTACATAAACACCTTTCGTGTCCTGCGGGGCGGTTGTTGGTACAACCCCGGCAGCGCCAGCTACGTCTACCGCTGCGCTTGCCGCTACGACTACGACCCGCACGCCTGTACCGAAGGCTTCGGGTTCCGACTGGCCCGTTCGTCAGGCGCGCTCGTGGTGAAGACCGCGACATCGAAAAGCACGTCGAAGACCGTACCGAAAACCCCAGTAGCGAAGATGAATCCGGAAGACGGTCCCTTGATGATCACCATCCCAGCGGGCAAGTTCATCATGGGCAGCAACGACGAAAATGGTGATGAGAAACCGGTTCACACCGTGTACCTCGATACTTACCAGATCGGCAAGTACGAGGTGACGGTTGCCCAATATCGCAAGTTCTGCAAGGCAACCGGAAAGAAGATGCCGGAAGCCCCGAGATGGGGCTGGAAGAACGACCACCCGATAGTGAATGTGAGCTGGTATGACGCGTCGGCCTACTGCAAGTGGGCAGGCGGCAGGCTTCCGACAGAGGCTGAGTGGGAGAAAGCGGCCAGGGGAACGGACGGCAGAACGTATCCGTGGGGTGATACGTGGGACAAGAACAAGTGCGCAAACGGCGAACTCCATCTGGCTTCAACGGTGTCGGTTGGAAGTTATCCCGCTGACGCAAGTCCCTATGGCTGCATGGACATGGCCGGCAACGTGTGGGAGTGGTGCGCGGACTGGTCCGGCGGAGACTACTATAGGACATCTCCTTCTCGAAATCCTAAAGGTCCCTCAAAAGGCAACTTTCGTGTCCTGCGGGGCGGTGGTTGGTTCCACGAACCACCGCAGCCCCCGCCTTCCTCATTCGCCCGATGCGCCTGCCGCGACCACGGCTACTTCCCGAACGACTATGTCAGCGGCGGCGGCGTCGGGTTCCGCTTGGCCCGCTAGTCTTTTTGCTCTTTTCTCTTTTACTCTCTTACCCTTTGCGGGGTCCAGGGGCTTCGCCCCTGGTCGGGTTTTTCGGTGTATCGGGTTTTCGCGTCAACAAAGGAGCTTTGAATCTTGCTACTACCTCAGCTTAGAGCACTGATCTGCGAACTGAATAAAGAATTGCCCCGCAAGGGCCTCGTCACCATGACCAGCGGCAACGTCAGTGGTCGTGACGCCGAAACGGGCTATGTGGTCGTCAAGCCCAGCGGCATCGCGTTCGAGGACCTGACGCCGGAGATGATGCTCGTTGTGGACCTGCAGTGCAACACTGTCGAAGGCGACCTGAAGCCATCGACTGACGCGCTCACCCACCTCCACATCTACCGGCACATGCCCCATGTGAACGGCATAGTCCATACGCACTCGAATTACGCCACCAGCTTCGCCGCGCTTGGCGAGCCGATACCGGCGGTGCTGACAGCGATGGCGGACGAGTTCGGCGGCCCGATACCGTGCGCGCCGTATTGCCAGATTGGCGAGGAACAGATCGGGCGGGCCGTTGTCGAGTACATCGGCGAGTGCCCCGCGATCTTGCTCCAGAACCACGGCGTGTTCGCCGTCGGAGAGACCCCACAGGCCGCGTTTAAGGCGGCAGTGATGGTCGAGGACGTGGCGAAGACCGTTCACCTTGCGATGCTGCGCGGGAAGCCGATCCCGATTCCCCTGGAGGAAGTAAGGCGGGGGCATAAGCGCTACGTTGAGAAGTATGGGCAGCGGGGATGAGCGCGGAGAAGGTGGACCAATGAACCTCACGCTGATTGTGGCGCTATGCCTTGCCTTGCTTCTTGCGCCAGGCGCTCAAGCCGAGCCGAAGCCGTTGGGGCTCGCCGTTCGCGGCGGGTCACTCATCAAGGACGGCAAGCCCTTCCGCGGCATCGGCGTCAACTACTTCGATGCATTCTACAGGACTCTCGGGAACCCCAAGGACACGAGCTATCGCGAGGGGTTCAAGGTTCTCAAGGAGCACGGCATCCCTTTCGCGCGGTTTATGGCCTGCGGCTATTGGCCCACGGAGAACGCGCTCTACCTCACGGACAAGCAGGCATATTTCAAACTGATGGACGGCGTGGTGAAGTCCGCGGAGGAGCACGGCGTCGGGCTGATCCCATCGTTTTTCTTCTGCTATTCCACCGTGCCCGACATCGTCGGCGAGCCGATGATGGAGTGGGGAAATCCACGCAGCAAAACCATCGCGTTCATGCGGCGATATACGCGGGAAATGGTCACGCGCTATCGCAACTCGCCCGCGATATGGGGCTGGGAGTTCGGCAATGAGTTCATGCTGCAGGCCGATCTGAACTCACCCGAGCATAGGCCGCCTGTCTGGCCCACGCTGGGCACGGCGAAGACTCGCTCCAAGCTCGATGAGCTTACATCCGAAGCGGCCCGCTACGCGCAGACCGCCTTCGCCGAGGAGGTGCGCAAGCTCGACAAGGACCGCATCATACTCAGCGGCAACGCGTTTCCGCGCGCGTCGGCCTGGCACCTGAGCGCCGAGCAGAACTGGAAGCAGGATACCAACCCGCAGTTTGCAGACGCGCTGCTGTGCGACAACGCCGACCCGATGAACGTTATCTGCGTGCATCTTTACCCCGATTTTCTAACCAGGTTCGACCGCGCGCTGACCTACGCGGAGCTGCTGAGGGTGGCAATCGACATCGCGGCGAAGGCCGGGAAACCGCTTTTCGTGGAGGAGTTCGGCACGGACGAAGCGACCGGCCCGGCGGCGCGGACGGAGTTCGAGAAGATGCTTTCCGCAATCGAGAAGACCCACGTTGGGTTCGCCGCGCTGTGGGTCTATGACTTCGAGGGCCAGAAGGACACCTATAACGTAAGCGCGACCAACAGCCGGGCGTATCAGCTCGATGCGATCTCCAAGGCCAACCGGCAACTCCAGGAGGAGCCACATTGACGAAACTACGGTGGTTCGCAGCCACAGCCTTGTTGTGCGCTCTTGCCTCGGCGGCGTTCGGGTTACCGATTCACGACATGGTCGCCAGAGGCGACGTCGCGGCAGCCGAGGCCCTGCTGAAGAGCAATCCGGCGTTTGCCAACGCTCGTGACGCCGGCTCAGCGACGCCGCTTCACTGGGCAGCCGACAGAGGCGGGAGGGCTATCGCTGAACTGCTTCTTGCCAATGGGGCGGATCTCGACGCGGCGAAGGAGGACGGCGTAACGGCCCTGCACGTCGCGTCTGCTCTGGGGCATAAGGACATCGTGGAACTGCTTCTGGACAAAGGCGCCGACATCAACTGCAAAGACCACCTGGGCCGCACGCCTTATGCGCTGGCGCGACTGCGCAATCAGGCCGAGATCGCCGATATGCTTGCGGCGCGGGGCGCATCGACCGTCGTTGCCCCCGTGATGAGCGCCCGCCGCGCGGTGACATACAGGCAGACGGTCGTGAACGGCTATTCGCTCAACGTTATCACCGTCGATACCCTCAATCCGCGGGTTCGCCTGGCCGCCGCGACAGCCGAGAGCGGCATCGGCGGGACGGAGTCGTTCGGCTCGTTTATCCAGCGCCTGCAGCCCACCGCGGCCATCAACGGCACTTTCTTCTCCAAGGCGGACTTCAAGCCGATAGGCGATATTGTCGTCGGCGGCAAGTTGCGCCACTTCGGCGGGATGGGGACCGGGCTGTGCATTACCCCGGATTGCAGGGTCAGTTTCGTTACCGCGAACTATCAGCATCACACGGATTGGGGCGGGTTTGAGACGGTCATCTGCTCCGGTCCGAAGCTGATGCGCGACGGCCGGATCGAGATCGACACCACGGGGCACAGAGATCCGCACGTGCTTGGGCGCGGGGTGCGCGTGGCCGTCGGCAAGAACGCTTCCGGCAAGCTGATGCTGGTCGCCACTCGCAAGGCCTGCTCCCTGACACAAATCGCCGGCATAATGCGGGACCTGGGCTGCACGGATGCCGTCAACTTTGACGGCGGGGCCTCCATCGGCATGTATTGTGATGGGCGCATGATCCGCTCGCCGGGCCGCCAGCTCACCAACGTCCTGCTGGTTTACGAATCGAAGCCAAGCGCGTCGGCCAGGTAAGCGCCGGATATGTTATAATCTATCGCGGTGGCTGGCTAGCCAACTGACAACTGTAAACTGAGAACTGACAACTCCCATGATAGACATAGAACAGATTCGAGACACTATCCCGCACAGGTATCCGTTCCTGCTCGTTGACCGGATCACCGAGGTCTCAGACGACGGCGACTACTGCGTGGGGATCAAGAACGTCACCGCGAACGAGAAGATCCTGCAGGGGCACTTGCCCGGCCGGGCGGTGTTCCCTGGTGCGCTGCTCGTGGAGCACATGGCGCAGGTCGGCTGCTATCTGCTGATGACCAAGCCCGAGTCCAAGGGCAAGCTCGCCTATTTCGCGGCGATGGATGGAGTGCGGTTCAAGCGCGCGGCGGTGCCGGGGGATAAGATCGTGACCACAGTGCGGCTTCTGAGCGGGCGGCGCGGGATATGGAAGATCAGCGCCGAGTCGCGAGTCGAGGGCGATCTTGTGTGCAGAGGCGAGCTTACGTGCGTGCTGGTCGATTATTGAGTCACTAGTCATGAGCCCAGAGCGGTGATCGGAACATCAAAGAGATGAGCAAACAATGAGACGAACCAGCCTGGTCTTAGCGTGCCTAATGCTCGGTGTGCTGGCGATCTCCGCACAGTGCGCGCAGGTCCCCAGGCCGCTAGATGCCTACATACAATGTCCCGACACGTCCTATGCGTGGCACAAGGACGCCGAGACCAAACTGGAGCAGGGCGTGACCAGGGTTCGGATCAGCATGACCTCGCAGACCTGGCACGGCATCGTCTGGAAGCACGAGTTGGACATCTTCCGTCCGGCAAAATGCCGCGCCGGCTCGACCGCGCTTCTGATGATCCGTGGAGGACAGCCGGACGCGAACACGGTGAGCATCGCGGCCCAAGCGGCGGTCCTGACCGGCATGCCCGTCGCGATCCTCTCCGACGTGCCCAATCAGCCCCTCTTCGGCGGCCTGCGCGAGGACGAGATCATCTCCTACACATTCGTCCAGTGCCTGCAAAGCGGCGATATGACCTGGCCGCTGCTGTTCCCGATGACCAAGAGCGCGGTACGCGCAATGGACACCATCCAGCAGATCGCGGCGGCGCAGTGGAAGTCGCCGGTGAAGGGTTTCGTGGTCACCGGTGCGTCAAAGCGCGGCTGGACTACGTGGTTTACGGGCGCGGTGGACAAGCGCGTGATCGGCATCGCGCCCGCGGATTATGATAACCTCAACCTACCGGCCCAGATACGGCAGCAGGTCGCGTGCTACGGTACCTACAGCATGCAGATCACGGACTACACCGAAAAGAGCCTGCCGCAGCTCCTGAGCACCGACAAGGGCAAGGACTTTGCGCGCATAGTGGACCCATACACATTCCTGCCCCGCCTGACCATGCCCAAACTGCTCCTGATTGGCTCAAACGATCCGTTGTGGACCCTGGAATCGGCCAATCTGTACTTTAGTGACCTGCCCGGCGATAAGCACATCATGTACGCTCCCAACACCGGCCACGGTGCCTTGGACACATTGCAGGGGCTCCAGGCGCTCGCGTCGTTCGCGGTGTTGTGCTCCAAGAACCAGAAGCTGCCTGCAGTCAAATGGGCCTATGGCTATAAGCCCGACGGCCTGCATCTGACGATGCGGCCGGCCAAGACGCCCTCGCAGGTCCGCGTCTGGACAGCGGCTTCAGACACGCGGGACTTTCGCGAGGCGACATGGACCGATCAGAAAGTCGCCGCGAAAAGCGGGGCTTACAAGTTCACTCTGGCAAGGCCGAAGACCGGTTACGCGGCGGTGTTTGGTGAGCTAAGTTATCCGGGCGATTTCGCGCCGCTTTCCCTATCAACTACGCCGCGCGTTCTCGCGGCGAAGTAAACAGCAAAGGACAGAACAAATGGCTCTAATGAACTCACCTGAAGTGAAACTCGCGATTGTCGGCGTCAGCCGGGATTGCTTCCCGATTGGCCTGACACGCGCTCGCCTTGGCAAGCTGGCTCAGGCCTGCGAGGCCGCGGGGCAGAGCGTCTACGCCTGCAAAACGATCATCGAGAACGAGAAAGACGCGCTCGCGGCCATTGCCGAAGCCGCCGATGCCGGCGCGAACGCCGCTGTTATCTACCTCGGCAACTTCGGTCCGGAGGGTCCGCTTGCGATCTTCGCGCAGCGGTTCCACGGCCCCGTGATGGCTTGCGCGGCATCCGAGGAGTCCAAAAACGACCTCATCGATGGCCGCGGGGACGCTTATTGCGGGCTGTTGAACGCGTCCTACAACTTCGGCCTGCGCGGTCTATCCGTCTACATCCCGCAAATGCCCGTGGGTCTGCCCGATGAACTGGCCCCGAAGATCAAGCACTTCGCGACCGTCGCGAGGATCGTTCTTGGTGTGAAGAGCCTCAAGATATTCGCGTTCGGCCCCAGGCCGCAGGACTTCTTCGCCTGCAACGCTCCAATCAAGCCGCTCTACGATCTCGGTGTCGAGATAATGGAGAACAGCGAGCTTGACCTGCTGGTTGAGTTCAACGCCGTCAGCCCGGATGATCCCGATATCGCGGCCGTGGTCAAGGATATGGAGACTGAGCTGGGCGCGGGCAACACATACCCCGATCTTCTGCCGAAGCTCGCGCGGTATGAGCTTGCGCTGATGCGGTTTCGCGAGCAGAACCTCGGTTCGCGGCAATACGGCGTGTTCGCGGACAAGTGCTGGCCGGCGTTCGAGAAGGCGTTCGGGTTCGTGCCGTGCTACGTCAACTCGAGGCTCGCATCAAAGGGAATACCAGTCGCCTGCGAGGTCGATATCTACGGCGCGCTGAGCGAGTATGTGTGTCAGCTCGCGAGCGACTTGCCGGCGACGCTGCTGGATGTCAACAACACCGTGCCGGCGGATATGGTGGCCGAGATTAGTGATCTAAAGGGCGCGGCGCCGGAGGATCTTTTCATGGGCTTCCACTGCGGCAACACGCCGAGCTGCCACATGAAAAGCTGCTCGATGCAGTATCAGCTCATAATGAGGCGCCTGATGGAGGATGCGTCACAGCCGCCGGACATCACCCGAGGCAACCTGGACGGCCAGATCAGGCCCGGCCCGACGACGTTCTTCCGCCTGCAGGGCAATGCCAATAGCGAGCTTGTCAGCTATGCGGCCGAGGGGAACATAATCGACATCGACCCGCGCAGCCACGGGGGCATAGGCGTATTCGCGATCCCGAACTTCGCGCGCTTCTACCGCCACGTGCTCATCGGCAAGCGGTTCCCGCACCACGGGGCGGTGGCGTTCCGGCACTGCGGAAAGGCGCTGTTCGACGCGGTCAAGATGCTCGGCGTGGATGACATCAACGTGCCGCTGCCCAAGAGCGCGCTTTATGCGGGCGAGAACCCGTTTGAGATGGGTAAAGGATGAGCAAAGCAGACATCCTCTCGATAGGCGCGCACGCGGGCGACGCGGAGATTGCGTCGGGGATCGCGCTCGCGCATGAAGTCAACGCGGGCAGGAAGGTGGCGATGTGCCATCTTACTCTCGGCGAGAAGGGCAATCCGAAGATGGACCCGAATGACTACGCAGCCCAGCGCCGCGAGGAAGTTCGCGCGTCGGCGGATGTGCTTGGCGCGGAGCTTTACGTGCTGCCGTGGCGCGATGCCGAGCTGCCGGTCTCCGATGAGGTCAAGTTTGCCATTGCAGATGTTATCCGGGACTGCAGGCCCAGTGCAATCATCACGCATCACGCCAAGAGCATTCACAAGGATCACATCAACTGCAGCCTCAACGTGCCCGACGCGGTGTTCTTCGCGGCGCTTGCGACTATCAAGACCGACAAGGCCCCTCACTACTGCCCCAAGCTCTATTTCGCGGAGAACTGGGAGGATAAAGAGGACTACGTGCCTGATTTATACTTGGAGGTCACCGAGCCCGACATCGCGCTGTGGCGGGAAATGGCATCCAAGCACGCGCTGTTTCGCGGTGAGGTTGTGGCCTTTCCGTATGTAGAGTATTACGAGAAACTGGCGTGCCTGCGTGGGATCGAGAAGTATATGCCGTACGCGGTGACTCTCGAACTGCCGAGCGGGGCGAAGGCCAGACGCGTGACGAGTTTGCTGTGAGCACGATTGGTGAGAAGCTCTCCCTTGTAAGACCAGCGATGGATTACGAGCTTACCTACGCCGCCATGCTCGATGAATGCCACGCGCTGGACGAGGACACCGCCAACTCGGTGGATCAGGGCTTTGCCGCGCTGGTGAAGCGTCTGACGGATATGGAGCACGGCATCGGCATTCGCGAGGACTTCGTTCCGCAGACGACGTTCTGGATGGTGCGCGACGGCAGCGAAGTGATCGGCGAAGTGCGGCTTCGGCATCGTCTGAACTCGTGGCTGGAGCAAATGGGCGGCCATATTGGCTACGTGATCCGCCCATCCGAACGTCGCAAAGGCTACGGGACGCGGATTCTGGAGATGGCGCTTGACGAGGCGCGGACGATAGGGCTCACGCGTGCGCTGGTCACCTGCGACCCGGATAACATCGGCTCCGCGCGGATCATCGAGCGCAACGGCGGCGTCAGGGACGTGGATTCGCAGGACCCTGAGACGGGACGTTTGACGTTGAGGTATTGGATAGACCTATGCGACTGAATCGTTGCTTTCTTACTCGGCTCGCGGCGGCAGGGGCGGTTGTGCTGTTGGCATTTGCCCTCATCTCCGGCTGCGGCAACCGCAACCCCGGCGTGACGACGATCCGCTTCACCTCGTGGGGCAACGACGTCGAGGAAGTGAACCTTCGCGCGCTCATCGCCGAGTTCGAGAAGCGGCACCCCAAAATACACGTCGAGATCGAGATCACGCCGTGGGCGAGGATGCTCGATAAGCTCATGATCTCCAGCGCGGGCGGGCGTCCGCCGGACGTGACCCGCATCAGCTCGGAGTGGTTCCCGCCGATCGCGGCAAAGGGCCTGCTGGAGCCGCTGGACAAGTATGTGAAGCGCGATAAGTATGACTTGGACGACTTCTACCCCGAGTCGATCAATGGCTGGGGCAAGTGGAAAGGCCAACTCCTCGAGATCCCCACCGACATCGACATCTACGCGATGTACTACAACAAGGATATGTTCGACAAGAACCATATCCCCTATCCCGACGAGACATGGGATTGGAACAAATACCTCGAAGTCGCCAAGATGCTCAGCAAAGACCTCAACGGCGATGGGCAGTTGGATCAGTGGGGGACCACGCTGGACATGTGGTGGCAGGACTACGTATATGCCAACGGCGGCGAGATCGTCGGCCCCGACCCGAAGACGGGCGATGTCCAGTGCGTAATCGACCGGCCCGCCGCTTATGAAGGCATCCAGTTCATGGCCGACCTCACGAACAAGTATCACGTTGCGCCCAACGCCGAGGAAGCCGCGAATCTCGGCACGAGTAAGCTGTTCACCGGGGGCAAGATAGGCATGAACATCTCTGGGAGTTGGGCCGCCGAGCTTATCTATAAGAAAGAGATCACGAGCTTCAAATACGACGTTGCGCCGATACCCAAGGGGCCGAAGACCAGAGTGTCGATCATCTGCGGCGCGGCGTATGCCATCCTATCGCGCTCCAAGCACAAAGAAGAGGCTTGGGAACTCGTAAAGTTTATGACCGGCAAGGATTACCAGAGGTCTGCCGCGATGCGTTCGCAGATCATCCCCAGCCGCAAGTCCGTGGCCGAGTCGGGGGCTTACCTGCACCTCAACGCCGACCCTAAGAACCGCAAGGCGTTTCTGTATATGATTCCGTTCGGTCGCTCGGTGCCGGCTGTGTCCTGCGCGCCCGAGATGACCCAGATCATCCAGAGCGAGCTCGATCTGGTTCGGCTGGGCAGGGAAACGGCGAAAGAAGGCTGCGAGAAGGTCAAGCCGAAGGTCGATCAGTTGCTGAGGCATAGGGAGTAGCGCTACCGTGTCATTCTGAACGCAGTGAAGAATCTCGGCGCAAGAAAAGCAGATTCTTCGCGCTGCTCAGAATGACAGCGTTGAAAGGTTACTATGGCGAAACGAACCGGGTCAAGACTCCAGCGCAAAGAGGCGATCGAGGGCTATCTCTGCATAGCCCCGTGGCTGATCGGCTTTGTATGCCTCACGCTCGGCGCGGTCATATTCTCATTCATAATGAGTCTCACCAAATGGGACATGATCAACCCCGCCAAGTTCGTGGGCGGCTCGAACTACGGCACTATTCTTTTTGACGACGACCGGTTCAGGCAATCGCTCAAGATTACGGCGATCTACGCGGGCTGCGCGGTGCCGATGGGACTGGTGTGCTCGCTTGCGCTGGCGATGCTGTTGAACATGAACGTCAAGGGGATGCAGGCGTTCAGGTCGATCTTCTACATCCCGGCGATCCTGCCGGGAGCGGCGGTCGCGATGGTGTGGCAGATGGTGCTGAGGCCGCAGCCCAGCGGCATCTTCAACGCGATCCTCGGCAAGCTCTTCCACATGACGCCGATCCCCTGGCTCACGAGCCCGGACTGGGTGCTCAAGTCGTTCATCATTATGAGCTTATGGGGAGTCGGCGGAGGCATGATCATCTATCTCGCCGGCCTGCAAAGCGTGCCTACGCAGCTCTATGAAGCCGCCGAGATCGACGGCGCGGGGAGCGTGCAGAAGTTTCGCAACGTTACGCTCCCGATGATCTCGCCGACGCTGTTTTTCAATCTTATAATGGGCATCATAGGCAGCTTCCAGGTCTTTACGAGTTCGTTTATTATGACGCAGGGCGGCCCCGCGAACGCATCGCTGTTCTACGTGTTATACCTCTACCAGAAGGCGTTCAAGTATCTGCAAATGGGTTATGCCTGCGCGCTGGCCTGGATTCTGTTTGGCATCATCCTTGCGCTTACGCTGTTTGTCATGACCAGTTCGCGCAGGTGGGTCTACTACGAAGCGGAGTTGAAGCGATGAGCACAGTGGTTGTTGCGAAACCTAAGCCGGGTGCGGCAAAGAAGAGGGCGTGGAGCGCGGTTGCTTACACGACGCTGATAGTGGGGTCCCTGGTCTCGCTCATTCCGTTCCTTTGGATGCTCGGCACATCGTTCAAAGACCCGGCGAATGTGTTTGCGGACCCGGTGCAGGTCTGGCCGAAGCCGTGGCTGTGGAGCAACTACGGGCAAGCGTTCTCCAAGCTGCCGTTCGCGCTGTATACGTTCAACACCTGCCGCATCACGGCGATCTCGATGCTGGGGCAGATGATGTCGTGCTCGCTGGTGGCGTTTGGGTTCGCGAGGATGCGCTTCCCCGGCAGAAACACGCTGTTTGTGGTGCTGCTGGCGACCATGATGCTGCCCGCGCAGGTCACGATGATCCCGGTCTTCAAGATATTCTCGACCATCGGCTGGTATGACACGATCTTCCCGCTCACCGTGCCCTCGTTCTGCGGCTCGGCGTTCTTCATATTCCTGCTGCGGCAGTATTACATGACCGTGCCGCACGAGATGGACGAGGCCGCGCGCATCGACGGCGCATCCACGTGGCAGGTTTTCTACAAGGTGCTGCTGCCACAGATCAAGCCCGCGCTTGCGACGCTTGCGATTTTCTCGTTCATGAACAACTGGAACGACTTCCTCGGCCCGCTGATCTATCTATCCAGCCCCGCCAAGCGCACCCTGGCCCTCGGCCTCTACGCGTTCCAGGGCCAGTACTCGACCGACTGGAACTACCTGATGGCGGCCTCGGCGGTCGTGATGCTGCCGCTGCTCGTGCTGTTCTTCTGCGGCCAGAAATACTTCATACAGGGTGTGGTGATCTCGGGAGTGAAGGGGTAGGTGTTGGGTGTTGGGTGTCGGGTGTCGGGTGTCGGGTAAACTGTACCTATCAGCCGCTGGAGACTCCACATGGTTTCGATAGACACAATTCGCGACCTGAGCGACCGCATAGCCGCCGAGTTCGCGCCGGAGAGGATTATCCTTTTCGGCTCGTATGCTTACGGCACCGCATCCGATGATTCCGACGTCGATCTGCTCGTTATCCTCCCGTTTGAGGGCAAGGGCTTCCGAAAGTCGCTGGAAATCCTCAATACGGTGGACCCGCACTTTTCGGTGGACTTGATTGCCCGGCGACCGGACGATACGGACCGTCGCTACGCCCAGGGAGACCCTCTAATCCGAGAAGCCCTCGACAGGGGATCGGTGCTATATGAACGACGTCCACACGCGGGAAGTTGAGAAGCTGCTGGCGGACTTCGGCGCGGGCAGGAACAGCCGCGTGCCGATGAGCTTCTGCTGCGACGAGCAGGTATGGCTTGCGGTCGCGGGGCGCGGCTTCCGGGAGTTCTACACCGACCCCGAAACACATCTGGCCGTGCAGTTGGAGGGCAAGCGCTGGTTCTGCGACAACGTCGTGGGTGACATGCCACCCGGCTATCCTGACTGCTGGCAGATCGGCGTGCAGTTGTGGATGGAGGAGAATGAGTTCTTCGGCTGCGAGGTGGTCTATCAGGAGGATGATTATGCCTGGGGCCAGCCGCTGCCGCTCGACCGCGAGGATTTGCTTCGCCACCTCTCCGACATCGACCCCGACGAACAGGTCCGCCGCGGCAGCGCGTTCGCAATGTACCAGGCGCTGGTCCAACTGGCAGCGGGCCGGACGTTTGAGGAGCGGCCCATTGTGGTCGCGCCGCCCGGCGGCGGCACCCACGGCATATTC
>Ga0209226_10000853_pt1 | contig 15239 bp, 10 predicted proteins | sample BarGraNGADG00212_2_FD_184497 | JGI IMG/M metagenome (GOLD analysis project Ga0209226, IMG submission 184497) | Arctic peat soil microbial communities from Barrow, Alaska, USA - Barrow Graham LP Ref core NGADG0011-212 (SPAdes) (version 2) | ecosystem: Environmental > Terrestrial > Soil >...
TCCGCGTTTAATGAAATATCGCCGCCATCGTAAGCAGTGACGATACGTGGCTTCACCCCCAAGCCCGATGCGTCGGGAGACGTGTCCATGTGCGCGAGGAATGCGATGACTGGAACCGTGTCCGGATTCTCACAGTTGGCCGGAAGAGTCGCGGTGACGTAGCCATTCGCATCGACGGAAGAGTTCGTCAAACCAAGCGCTTTCAGCTCTGCGTCGAGCTCGTGGGCGAGAACGAGCTGTTTCTCGGTGCTGGGAAACGTGACCGAATGCTCGTCCGACTGTGTATCGAATGACGTGTAGTGCAGGAAACGATCTACCAGGTTGTTCATGTACTCCCCTTTTTGGGCGCGTTGTTGCACCCTGCATCTGATAGTGCACGGCTTACTTGCTTGAGGGTTTCCAGGGCGACAAGCGGTTCATTGATACTGGATACCGCTGCTTCCATTGGACATGGCCCCGTGCCTGTTCGGTTGAGGACATCAAGGATGACAGTATTACACGTGAATGGAATGCCGGCCGAGCGCAGGACATCCTGTGCACTAATACTCATCGTCAGGGCGAATACCGACCGGGGAGGCACGAGAGTGAACAAGAGTGCAGCCGCCCGTCCCACCAGTTTGTCGCCCCAGTCCAGAGGACCGTGACTGACCACACGTTCCTCTTCTACCGCTGTGAGAAGCGCACTGATTCCTCTGCCGGTCAGCCGGTATACGAGTTCTCCGCCATCTGCAGCGCAGAGGGTTGCGTCTCCTGATTTGATCGTTGTCTGTACAAGTTGTTCGCTTTCCGTCATGAGCTCCTCGTTTCTCCGCCTTGGGAGCGGCAACGTCCATTGTATCCGAAACCGTTCGGTCGTACAGACCGCGCAGGTGACCAATCCGTCACTCACTGGCAGGTCACTGATCCGTCACTCCCGCGAAGGCGGGAGTCCATGCATGTGCCTCAGCCGGGATTCCCGCGCAGGCCACCACTCCGTCACTCCCGCGAAGGCGGGAGTCCAGTTTGTCTCATTTTGCGCTACAATGCTTGACATAGAGACATGGACTGCACCCAGGGAGGGGTCATGACGTTCAGTGCATTGGTGGAAAGGTATCTGGATGACCTTGGAGCAGGATCATCATATGAAGACACGGGAGGCAACACCCTGAGTGAGCATTGTGCACTGGAGGAATGAATGAGATTCGAGACGGCATCGCGCACAGAGATCGGCAGGTCGGGAAAGGGCAGGAATGAGGATGCTGTTGGCCTGCATATCCCGACCGATGCGGACGTGCTCGAACGGTATGGCATCCTGCTCGTTGTAGCGGACGGGGTGGGTGGAGCTCCGCGCGGCGACGAAGCCAGCAGGATCGCCGTGGAAACCCTTCTGAAGACGTACTATGAGGCACCGGCGGGCATCCCGATGGCGCAGCGACTGAAAGATGCCTTCGCCAAGGCCAATGCTGCGGTCGTGGCAGCAGACGAGGTTCCCTCCTACCGGCACATGTGCACGACGCTGGTAGCCGCAGCCGTGTTTCCGGACCGGGTTGTGTTCGCCAACGTCGGTGACAGCCGTGGCTACATCATCCCCTCGCCGGCTGGGGCAGCCCGCCAGGTCACCGTAGACCAGTCCGAAGTCCAGGAGATGGTGCAACAGGGGCTGATAACTCCAGAACAAGCCGAGGTGGCCTCCAACCGGAACATCATCACGCGGGTGGTCGGCACGGATCCCAACGTTGAGGTGGACCTGTTTGACGTCCCACTGGCTCCCGGGGACACCGTGTTGCTGTGCAGTGACGGTCTGGTGACGGCGGTGACCGACGCCGAGATCGCAGAAGTCCTCCAGCACAGTCTGCTGGAGGCCGCGGTCGACCGGCTCGTCGAACTGGCGAAGGGCCCCAAGGGGCACGACAACGTCACCGTATGCGTAGCGCGCCTGTTCCTGTAAGTCTGTCAGAAATGTCGGACCAATATGATTATCGAGTATTCCCTTGGTGACCTGTACTATGGCAAAGTATGGTAGAAGGAGAGGCCGAACATGAGCGATTCTGGCAATTGGTTTGGCAAGTTGTTCAAGAAGGTCTCAGAACCGAAAGCAGAACCGAATCATGTCGTGGTCCCAAAGCCAGCGCCGGAGAAAGACATCCAACCCGGAGAACTCTACAAGAAAGGGGATTTCATCGGCCAGAAGTATGAGGTCTATGGAATCTTGGGAAAGGGCGGTCTCGGGGTCGTGTACCTGGTCTATTCGCACGAGTTGGGCGAGGTCTATGCCCTGAAGACTTTCCGGGATGAGTTTCTTGCAGACCAGGAAGTCAGAAAGCGCTTCCACAAGGAGGCGAGCGTTTGGGTGGAACTGGGACGCCACCCCTACCTGGTACGCGCCATTGCCGTGGTTGAAGTGTCAGGCAGGCTTTACATTGCAATGGAATACATCGCTCCAAATGAGGAGGGGCTGAACTCGCTGGAAGGCTACCTGCAGCGGCCACCCGACCTAGCGCAGAGCCTGCGCTGGGCGATTCAGATCTGCCACGGCATGGAATACGCCCACTCCAAAGGCGTGCGCGCCCACCGAGACCTCAAACCTGCCAATATCATGATCAGCCAGGACAAGACCGCCAAGATCACCGACTTTGGTCTGGCTGGCGTGACCGGTGAATTCTCCGCAATGCGTACTGCCAGCGTGAGCGCGCAGCCGGGGAGATCTGGCTTGTCCGGGCAGACGATGCTGGGAACGGGATTTGGCACCCCTACCCACATGGCCCCAGAGCAGTTTGACAATGCCGCCGGGTGCGATGAGCGCAGCGATATCTACAGTTTTGGGATCGTGCTTTACCAGATGGCGGCGGGAGGACGGTTACCGTTCCTTGTCCCCTTGTCTAGAGACGGTTCAGAGCAGACGATGGCGGACTTCTGGCAGACGATGCGGCAGCTCCACCGCGAGTCACCTGTGCCCCAGCTGGATTCACCCCTGTTTCCCATCATCCAGCGTTGCCTGGAGAAGTTGCCGGAGAAGAGATATCAGACCTTCAAAGAGGTACGGAACGATTTGGAACCGCTTTTACAGCATCAGACCGGGGAAGTGATCATTCCTCCGCAGTCGAAGGAACTTGAAGTTTGGGAATGGAGCAACAAAGGCTACAGTCTCGACAGTCTGGGCCGCCACGAAGAGGCCATCTACTGTTATGACGAAGCCCTGGCACTTGACCCACGCAACGCAGCTGTCTGGAGCAACAAAGGCGCCAGTCTCGGCATCCTCGGCCGTTACGAAGAGTCCATCCACTGTTATGACGAAGCCCTGGCACTTGACCTGCGTCATGTCTATGCCTGGGCCAACAAAGGCATTAGTCTCGGTAGTCTGGGTCGTTATGAAGATGCCATCCTCTGCTTTGACAAAGCCTTGGAGCTTGACCCGAGCAACGCAGCTGTCTGGAGCAACAAAGGCGCCAGTCTCCACAGCCTCGGCCGTTACGAAGAGTCCATCCACTGTTATGACGAAGCCCTGGAGCTTGACCCACGCAACGCAGCCGCCTGGAGTAACAAAAGTAACAGTCTCCATAACCTGGGCTGTAACGAAGAGGCCATCCGCTGTTATGACATAGCATTGGAACTTGACCCGCGCGAAGTCTATGCTTGGATCGGCAAAGGAAACAGTCTCGGCATCCTCGGCCGTTACGAAGAGGTCATTGTCTGCCTTGACAAGGCATTGGAGCTTGATCCGCGCTGTGTGGCTGTTTGGAGCAACAAAGGCGTTAGTCTTGACAGTCTGGGCCGCCACGAAGAGGCCATTCGCTGCTATGACAAGACCCTGGAACTTGATCCGCGCCAGGAAACCGTCTGGTTCAACAAAGGCGTTAGTCTCGACAGCCTGGGTCGCCACGAAGAGGCCATCCGCTGCTTTGACAAAGCTCTGGAGGTTGACCCGCACAACGCAGCTGCCTGGAGAAGCAAAGGAAACAGTCTCGACAGCCTTGGCCGTTACGAAGATGCCATCCACTGTTATGACAAAGCCCTTGAGCTTGACCCGCGCGATGCGGCTGCCTGGTTCAACAAAGCGTTAGCAGAGGATAAACTCAGCCAGCACCTGGAGGCAGTGCTCTCCTACCAGCAGTTTCTAACACTCGCTCCGTCACAACAGTACGCGGAACAGATCGAAGCCGTCCGCGAGCGCCTGCGGGAATTGGGGAGTAAGTAACCTATACAAGAGTACTGTATCATTGGCACTAGACGGTATATGCGTAAGAAGGGGCAATCCCTCTGGTGACCTGGACCTTGGCCAAGGATTGTAAAGGAGGGACCAAACATGAGCGATTCTTCTGGTAATTGGTTCAGCAGGTTCAAGAAAGTCTCACCACCGGGACCAAAACCGAATCTAGGTGTCGCGCCAAAGCCAACCCCGGAGCAGAGTTTCCAGCCCGGAGCAGCGTACAAGAAAGGGGATTTCATCGGCCAGAAGTACGAGGTCTATGGGGTCCTCGGAACGGGTGGCTGTGGGGTCGTGTACCTGGTCTATTCGCACGAACTCGGTGAGGTCTATGCCCTGAAGACCTTCCGGGATGAGTTTCTTGCAGATCAGGAAGTCAGAAAGCGCTTCCAGAAGGAAGCGAGCGTTTGGGTAGAACTGGGACGCTACCCCTACCTCGTACGCGCTATTGGCGTTGTTGAAGTGTCGGGCAGGCTTTACATCCTAATGGAACATATCGCCCCAAATGAGGAAGGGCTGAATTCGCTGGAAGGCTACTTGCAGCGACAGCCTCCCGACCTGGCACAGAGTCTGCGCTGGGCGATCCAGATCTGCCATGGCATGGAGTACGCTTACTCCAAAGGCGTGCGTGCCCACCGCGACCTCAAACCTGCCAACATTATGATTGCACATGATATGACCGCCAAGATCACCGACTTCGGTCTCGCAGGTGTGCTCAGCGAATCCCCGGCAGCGCGCGCCGTCGGTCTGAGTGCTCAGCCGGGGAGACCTGGCCTATCCGGACAGACGATGCTTGGAACAGGGTTTGGCACGCCTGCCTACATGGCCCCGGAGCAGTTCGACAATGCTGCCGTGTGCGATGAGCGCAGCGACATCTACAGCTTTGGGGTCGTACTCTACCAGATGGCGGCGGGCGGGCGGTTACCGTTCCTTGCCCCTGCAGGTGCAGACGTCTGGCAGGCGATGCGTCAGCTCCACCGCGAATCCGCCGTACCGCGGCTGGATTCGCCCCTATTCCCCATCATCCAGCGCTGCCTGGAGAAGTCGCCGGGGAACAGGTACCAGACCTTCAAAGAATTGCGGAAGGGTTTGGAACCGCTGCTGCAGCATCAGACCGGGGAAGTGGTTATTCCTCCGCAGTTAACGGAACTTCAGGTCTGGGAATGGACCAACAAAGGTACCAGCCTCGACACCTTGGGCCGTCACGAAGAGGCCATCCGCTGCTTCGACAAGGCCCTGGAGCTTGACCCGCGCTTCGTAGGTGCCTGGAGCAACAAAGGTAACAGTCTCACCGACTTGGGTCGCAATGAAGAGGCCATCCTTTGTTGCGACAAAGCCCTGGAACTTGACCCACGCAATGTCGATGCCTGGAACAACAAGGGTAACAGCCTCAATAGTCTGGAGCGTTTCGAAGAAGCTATTCGCTGTTTTGACAAAGCCCTGGAGCTTGGCCCGCGCAATGCAGTTATCTGGAGCAACAAAGGTGGCAGCCTCCACAGCCTGGGGCGTCACGGAGAGGCCATCCTCTGTCTTGACACAGCTCTGGAGCTTGACCCGCGCAATGCAGTTATCTGGAGCAACAAAGGTGGCAGCCTCGACAGCTTGGGTCGTCACGAAGAAGCCATTTTTTGTTGCGACAAAGCCCTGGAACTTGACCCACGCAATGTCGATGCCTGGACCAACAAAGGTGCCAGCCTCGGTAGTTTGGAGCGTTTCGAAGAGGCCATCCTCTGTCTTGACACAGCCCTGGAGCTTGACCCGCGCAATGCAGTTATCTGGAGCAACAAAGGCAAGACTCTCGGTAGTCTGGAGCGTTTCGAAGAAGCCATCCGCTGCTTTCATCAAGCCTTAGAGTTTAACCCACGCTATGCAGATGCCTGGTACAACAAAGGTGTCTGCCTCGGCAGTTTGGGCCGCCACGAAGAGGCCATCCACTGTTATGACAAGTCCCTGGAGCCTGACTCACGTAATGCAGCTTCCTGGATCAACAAAGCCCTAGCAGAGGATATACTTGGCCAGCGGCAGAAGGCGACCGTCTCCTACCAGCAATTCCTGAAACTCGCTCCGGTACAGTATGCAAAACAGATCGAATACGCCCGCAAGCGCCTGCTGGAATTGGGGGGCAAGAACCCGAATCCTAGCGACGCACCACAACCGACCCTGGAGCTTGACCCGCACGATGTAGTGGCCTGGACCAACAAAGGCAACAGTCTCACCAGCTTGGGCCGTCACGAAGAGGCCCTGGATTTCTTTGACAAAGCCTTGGCACTCGATCCGCACAATGCAGTTGCCTGGTACAACAAAGGAGTCTGTCTCGGTAGTCTGGGCCGCCACGAAGAGGCCATCCACTGTTATGACAAAGTCCTTGAACTTGATCCGCGCGATGCACATACCTGGACCAACAAAGGCAACAGTCTCTATAGTCTGGGCCGTTACGAAGACGCCGTCCACTGTTACAACAAAGCCCTGGAGTTTGACCCGCACGATGTAGTAGCCTGGACCAACAAAGGCAACAGTCTCACCAGCTTGGGCCGTCACGAAGAGGCCCTGGGCTTCTTTAACAAAGCCTTGGCACTCGATGCGCACAACGTTAATGCTTGGACCAACAAAGGCGCTAGCCTCCTCAGCCTGGGGCGTTTCGAAGAGGCCCTCAGCTGTTATGACAAAGCCCTGGAGCTTGACCCGCGCGATGTGGATGCCTGGGTCGGCAAAGCAATGGCAGAGGACGCGCTCAGCAAGTGGCGGGAGGCGGCCCACTCCTACCAGCAATTCCTGGCGCTCGATCCGTCACAACAGTACGCGAAACAAATTGAATACGCCCGCAAGCGCCTACCGGAATTGGGGAAATAGCAGTTGTTCAGAGTGATCGTTCATCCAAGGAGAGAGACATGAAAAAGCTATCGTTCGCAGCCTCCGCCGCCTGGCAGATATCTGCCCAGGAAGCAGCCGCTGGAGAATATTCTCTGATTGAAACCGAGCATCTCCTGATGGGTATCTGCAGCCTGGAGAAGCTCCAGCCGGGTGGTGCGGTGAATGAGCTGGACTCTCTCTCTCAAAAAGCACTCCTGGCGGAAACGGCGGCAGTGGGGGATGTCCTGGGCGCATTCGAGCTCGATCCGACTTCGCTGCGGCACTCTGTGCGCCAGAGGCTGGGGAAAGGGACTGGCCGGTCCGCCGAGAAAACCGTTCACCGCAGCTCAGCATGCAGACAGGTCTTTCAGCACGCCGGCGAACTGACTGGTGCGGCCGACGAGATCACCTGTATCCACCTCCTGGCAGCGCTCCTCGAGCAGCCCTCAGCGGTCGTCTCCTCTGTGCTGGAAGAAGCTGGGACTACACCGGGAGCCCTGCTCGAACGCGCCCAAGCGATGATTCATATCCCTGCGCCGGAAGGTGGTGAACCAATGAGGGTTCAACCAGGTACGCCCCAGCAGCCCGAGGACGGAACTCACTACTTGGACCGGTACGGACGCGACCTGACCCAGGAAGCCCGGGAGGGCAAGCTGGGTCCCTTCATCGGCCGCCGGCAGGAACTGCTGCAGATCATCCAGACGCTGGCCCGCCGCTCCAAGAACAACCCAGTTCTGGTAGGTGAGGCCGGGGTGGGCAAGACAGCCGTCGTCGAAGCCTTGGCCGTGCGCGCCGCAGAAGGCAAGGACGCAGAAGTCCTGGGGGGAAAGCGCATCATCGAACTCAACATGGGTGCGTTGGTCGGCGGGACCAAATACCGCGGCGAGTTTGAAGAACGCCTCACTCGCCTGCTCGACGAAGTGCGCACCCATCCGGAGGTGATTCTCTTCATTGATGAACTCCACAACGTGGTGGGCGCTGGCCAGGCGGAGGGAAGCATGGACGCCGCCAACCTAATGAAACCGGCACTGGCACGCGGCGACCTGCGCTGCATCGGTGCCACGACGATTGCGGAATACCGCCTTCACATCGAATCAGATCCGGCACTGGAACGGCGGTTTGAGAAGATCATCATCAATGAGCCTTCCCCGGAGGAAGCGTTGGAGATTCTCAAAGGCCTGCGAGGCAAATGGGAAGAACACCATCACGTGCACATCACCGACCAGGCCCTGCAAACGGCAGTGGACCTCTCCATCCGCTTCGATGGTGATCACCGGCTCCCCGACAAAGCCATCGACCTGGTGGACAAGGCCGGGGCACGCACCCGCATCCCGCTCCTCAGCATGCTCCCCCGGGGGACTAATGACATGAGCGGGGACATCGACGCGTTGACCATCGCCCAGGTGCTGTCCGAGAAGATCGGCATACCAGTGGAAGTCATCACCGGCCATCTGGAAGGGATGAACCGCTCGCGCCTGCTGGATATGGAGGCGTCCCTCAAGCAGCGCGTCATCGGTCAGGACCAGGCGGTCGAACGTGTCTGTCGGCGGCTGCTCATGGCTCACGCTGGGCTGAGTCCGCGGCGCGGTCCGCTTGGCGTGTTCCTGTTCCTAGGACCCACCGGCGTCGGCAAGACCGAGCTAGCAAAATCAATAGCTAGATTTCTCTTCGGCAATGCCAATGAGATGATCCGGCTGGACATGTCTGAATACATGGAAGAACACAGCGTGGCCAAGCTCGTCGGGTCACCCCCGGGCTATGTCGGTCACGACGAGGAGGGCCAGCTCACCGGCCAACTGCGCAGCCATCCATACTCGGTGGTCCTGATGGATGAGATCGAGAAGGCTCACCCGCGCGTGTTCGACCTCTTCCTCCAGGTCTTCGACGAGGGCCGGCTGACCGACGCCAAGGGGCGCACGGCGGACGCCCACAACGCCATCTTCATCATGACGTCGAACATCGCGAGTATCCCTGCCGACAATCGTATTGGGTTTGGTCAGGTAGATGGGCTCGAATCCCACGACGCCTTGCTCCAGGAAGTGCGTCATCGCTTCCGCCCCGAATTCCTCAACCGCATTGATGAGCAGATCGTCTTCCGGGCGCTCAGTATGGACGACGCCCGGGTGATCCTCGCCCCCATGATCCGTGCGATCCAGGAGGCCTTCCTGGCCAAACACGGGAAGCCCTTGGTTCTGACCGACGAAGCCATTCAATTGATCGTTGAACGGGGCTACAGCAAGGAGTACGGCGTTCGGCTCCTGCAGCGAACGGTACAGGAACTGGTCGAATTCCCCTTGAGCAGCCTCGTGTTATCTGGCGTGCCGACAGATTGGCCTGCCGTGGTGGTGGCGGTCGAACAAGGCCAGGTTGATCTTCAACCCCCGCCGCCAACCATGTAAGTCGAGCACGTGGAAGGATGATCTCGACCTGGTACAGTTTCGGTGAGTACAGATGGAGAATGTCCAGAGAGCAAGTCTTCCAGCTGCTAGACACGCTGGAAGAGTAGAAGGAAGAACCTACACTATGGAGGAGGCAACGTAGATGGAACCGGAACTCACAGAAATGGAACGAAAGCTTCTCATCCGATGTGGCACCGCTATGGAGTCTAAGGATCCAGAACACAAAGCCCGCTGGGAACACTTCATCGACATTTTTCAGCGAGGATATGAGAAGTACTACGGGGACTATCTTCCGAATCTTACCAGCATCGACCTTGACACACCCATTTCAGATGATGTCTACACGTGCGTCGACAAGATACTCGAGGTATACAGCGCAATCAACCAGTACAAGCAGGAAAACCCAGGCGATACTGCTGTGGCGAATGACCACATGTCCACGTTTCCGGGATTCTTTGGGAACGACGAGGGAGAGTATCATGGTTTCCTTCTCTTCCTGGGTAGGTCGGACCCAAGCCCAGAAGTTCTGGCGGGTATAGATCCCGCCAAACTGAACAGTCACCATCCGATGGTTTCGACGTACAACGCCATGATCTCATACTGGGAGAGCCTAGGAAACGAAAGGTACAAGCTGTCCAAGGTACAGATCACGAAGCTGTTGAGTTTTTGGACAGTGAGACTGTAGCATCCCGCGTAAAGGCCCTTGATGAGAACGGCCTTTGCGATTCGTAGTCCAAGGGTTCGAACCCCAAGGGCTTTTTCCATACCCTAGCTCGTACAGCTTCTCCTTGACATCTGCTCCCGTCCGCCGAGACTAGGATTATCTCTTATCTTGAAGGGGGTAGCAGATGGAGTAGAGCATCGAAGTCTGACCATAAACATTGGTACTTGACTGTTCTTCTGAAACGCCTGCACCCATCTGCTGCTCTGGATTGCCTTGGGCCTAGATCCGGAGGACTTTGTATTGGCCGAGGAATCGACAGCGCCGGGTTTTCCCTGCCCGGTCACGCCTGCAGAACTACGCGTTGGTAGAGCCTGCGTGGTATCTCATGCAATCTCCATCGGAATAGCCCGAGGAATTTAGGTCTGTTCAGTCTTGAAGGGAGGTATCCTCCATGCCGGACCGCCGCGCCGGAAGGACCCCTCTAGAAGCCGGTCTATCACCAACAGATAGTCGGAAGTGTAGTCGATATCCGAGACCACGTCGATAGAGGGTTCTCGGAGAAGGTCATCATGCACGATGTGTCTTCGCTCTTCGCCGATTCTTCGAAAGCGGTGGAAATCGTAGCTCCAGGTGGCCCCCGTGTCGCTAGCATATGAGGAAATGCCGACAGCCTCTTCCAGTTGCAGGGCGCGCTCGAGGATTCGGAAACGCGTCTGATAGCCGATATCTGAGTGGTCGACGAAGTAGAGGAAACCATCGTTTTCCTTGGGCAGAGGCGACTTCGGCTTCCCCTGAGACACCACAGTCCGTACGGAATTGCAGTCCTCTTGGCAGGCGATGTGCACTGCCGCTTTGTTGATTGCGTCGATTGCGCTGTAGAGGCACATGATGGACGTGTTGCGGCATATGCGCTCGAGGTCGGCATACTCTTTGTCCGCGATTGTAGTGCAGAACTCCAGTGCAAATGGATTCTCGACGGACATGCCGAGACCTGGTAGATATCCTCGATATCTACTTGCCATCGCCTCTCGCAGTTCGCCCCCATACCACTTTTTACAGTATGTGAACAGGGTGATCTGCTCCTTGGCGATAAACAGCGCGTTGAATGCCTTGACAGAATCAAATCGTCCGTCAGGCATCAACATCAGTGTCGTCTCCGCCGCTTGTTTCTTATCCTGTTGTGTCATCTCTCCACATCCCTCCTTGTCACCAGAAACTAGTGCTGCACGAGCCATCAGAGTGACCGTCCACAACAGAGAATCTTCCTAGGAATCAAGAGCCTCTGGGCATCCGAATCGGGCCATGTCAAGCCAATTGTTGATGCCACCACATTTCAGTATCATGGTTTCGTGCAGGAGACAGAACTCTATGCTATTAGTGAGCATCCTCTCCACCGTCAAACGGGCGCGCGGAGCAATCTGAGTCCTGCCAGCCTTCTGGTCCTTCTTGGACAAGTGGTCGCCATGCACGAGCCTGCTTCGCTCTCCATAGAGCTCTTTGACGCTCCTCCAAGTAGCTAGGCGAGTAGACGGCTCATCCCGACCGAAAGACGCATACGCAACGCCGTACCCAACCGTGGCCGCGACTGGATAGAACGAATCGGGCGTGCTGGGCGTGAACAGGGATTCAAGACCAGTAACTGCGTCAACAAAATCATGTGGTGGCTCGCTTTCCAGGGAACGCCGAAGGTAGACGGCGGCCGACGCTACCGACTCTGCGTATTCCCGCTCGGCGGTGTCCGCCTTGGGGGCTCTGTCGCGGCTCAGAATCTGCCACAATCTCTGTGTCCCACGGTCCGAAACAAATCTCGCCAACTTCCCTCCGAGTCGCCGGGGCAGAGTATTGCTATTGAGGAATCTTTGAACCAGCACCCGTCCCGCATCTTCGTCGGGGCTGCTTTCTGGCACACCTTGGACCTGTCTCCGCCATGCCCGTTGCCTACTATTCTCCTCGTCATTGACGACAATTTCCCCGTGGAGGAAATCCGGCTGGCGGACCACCCCGACGTGACATTCGACTACCGCCTGACGGAAGAACGCATAAGTGAGCGTGGTGATAGCGTTCTCCAGCGACGACCTTGCCTGGTTCTTTGCCTCTTCTTCTGTCTCGGCCTTTACACGAACAATGGCTGCGGTCCCCGATTGACCAAGATCTGCCTCTGCCGCTAGACCGGAAGGAACACTTGCCAGGAGCACGTTCCCTATCTCTGCGGTTTCACCTTCAAGAAACATCCAGATGTGATGCACGTCTGCGAAGTCTATCGTATAGGCGGTCTCCATATGATCCTCCTTGAAGTCATGTTACCAAGATGCAATGTCGCTGTCCAGCAATCACACTGTCAGTGCGCTGGCACAGCGCATGGAACTTGGGGACTTCCGCAACCCGTGGTCCTCCTCTATTACGGGACTGACGTCGGCTGCTACTGTGGACGATGAATCAAACTGACAGCTGGAACACGGAATCGCTGGAGGACTCCAAGTCATGTGACATTAGAGTATGACCACTTCCGGAATCGCTTGATGGGAGGCGTCTGTCATCTGGGAAAAACAGTCAGACATTGATGTCCTACTCCAGCAGATGACATTGACAGAAATGGATCGAGTGTTTCTCATCAACCAGTGCAATATCCTGCAATTCGTCGATCCCAAAGAGAAGGACTACTGGGAGAGGGCAGTAGAGGTCTTTGAGTCTGGCTATGAGCAGTACTACAGTGAATACTTGCCACACCTTGGAAAACCGATGTCAGCAGATGTCCATCTCCTGGTCGAGCAGATTCTCGATGTCTACGAGTCGATCGAGATCTACAAGATGAAGCACAAGGATGATACCGAGATAACGGAAAAGTGGAACGCTACATTTCCGGGATTCCAAGATAACACGGAGACTTAGTACTGGTCTCTAGTCACGTTCCTACAGAAGACTGGGCGCTGGAACAGCGTGATAGGAGACCATGCAGACGTGAACGCGCCTGGTGAGATGGTCGACCGATACTCAAAGATGATCCCACTGTGGAAGAGCTACGGCGGTGATAGACAACCGCTGACGAGAGAACAGGTTCTAGCACTGCTGGGCATCTAGAGATAGCAGACACAGTCAAACAGAAAGCCCCTCTCATCGAGGGGCCTTCTTGATATCTGGACTACTTCTTGTGCTTTTTCTGCAGCTGCTCAAGCATCTTCTCGATATCGCGCACGTGCATCAGCGGTCGAAGTCCACTATAGGGGGACATCGTAGTCCAGAAAGACGCGGAAGCCATCGATCTGACACATGACGAGCTTGTCAAGACGTTCCGTGCCCTGTCTCTTGTACGATATCTCGACTATTGGACGCCACCCGACTGGCGTCCGGAGGCGAGAAGAAGTTGGACGTCAGACTTCTGCGCCAAGCATGGGTGACCCAGGTACTCTGCGATTGATGCACGCGAGATCCTAGTGATCCCTGAGCGACCGACCTTGCAGCAACGCGTCTGCAAGAGCGTCGAGGACTGCGCTTTCAGGTTCAAGCGTGGGGTGTTCACCAGCGTGGGCCCCTTTCCCCACCACAACAGCATCAATACTGCGCTTGTTGAGCCATCAGTGATTGGCTTTCAGCGACAGAGTGCTGTTCGAACTCGTCAAACTTCCCATGACGCTCACAGCCCTGTTGCGATCGCGTTGTATCTTCCTCAGCGACACTGCCAGCGGTGGCAGTGCGGAGACAATATCACCCGGACGTCTCCGGAGCTAGTGCTATTGTGACGACTCTCTTCGGCTACGGACGCGGCCTCCCTGCGCTTTGCGGCGACGAGCTGCCGGCCTTTCTCCATGCGGCGAATTCCGAAAGCTGTGCTGGATCGGCAGCTTCTGTTATGACCTTCGCCAACGCTCGCAGGAGGGCTACGTTCGGATGCCCGTTCTTTTTGGCACGCGCTATGTTTGCTTCAAACGACCAGCCTGGAGACCGAGCTCCAGCCTCAATGAGCTCCCTCAACCTCGTCAGAACCTTTGGCCAGGAACCTGGATCGTGTGCTGCACGGTAGAAGAGCAACTCGGCTTCCAGTGCACGAGGTTTCTCCTCGATGAGTTCCGCCCTCTTCAAGTATGTTGTCCCTTCTGGAAGTCGTCCCAACCCGAAGAGGAATCCGGCGTAGTTGCTGAGGTTGTTCGCATCGTCAGGGTCGGCCTCCACCGTCCGCTTGTACATTGCCTCGGCGGCGACGTAGTCCTTCCGCTGGTTGTTGAGAAACAGTGCGTATCTCCCAAGGTTGTTTGTGTTGTCAGGGTCGGCCTCCACCGCCCGCTTGTACATCCGCCCGGCGGCGTCATTGTCACTGCGCTCTTTCGCCAGGAACGTCGCGTAGTTGACGAGGGTGTTCGCGTTGTTGGGGTCGGCCTGCACCGCCCGCTTGAACATCGCCTCGGCGGCGTCGTAGTCCTGGCGGTCTCTCGTCAGGAAGACCGCGTAGTTGCCGAGAGTGTTCGCGTTGTTGGGGTCGGCTTTCAGCGCCCGCTTGAACATCGCCTCCGCAGCGTCGTAGTTCTTCCTCTGGTCGTTGAGAAACAGTGAATATCTCCCAAGGTTGTTCGGGTGGTTGGAATCGACCTTCAGCGCCCGCTTGAACATCGCCTCCGCAGCGTCGTAGTCCTTGCGCCGGTCACTGAGGAAGAATGCGTAGTTGCCGAGAATGTTCGCGTTGTTGGGGTCGGCCTGCAGCGCTCGCTTGAACATTGTCTCCGCAGCATCGTAGTCCTTGCGCTGGTTGCTGAGAAAGTCCGCGTAGTTTCCGAGAATGTTCGCGTTGTTGGGGTCGGCCTGCAGCGCTCGCTTGAACATCGTCTCCGCAGCATCGTAGTCCTTGCGCCGGTCGCTGAGGATGACTGCATAGTTGCTGAGGTTGTCCGCGTTGGCCGGGTCCGCCTCCACCGCCCGCTTGAACATTGTCTCCGCAGCATCGTAGTCCTTGCGCCGGTCACTGAGGAAGAATGCGTAGTTGCCGAGGTTGGTCGCGTTGGTCGGGTCCGCCTCCACCGCCCGCTTGAACATTGTCTCCGCAGCATCGTAGTCCTTGTGCCGGTCATTGAGGAAGAATGCGTAGTTGCCGAGGTTGGTCGCGTCGCCGGGGTCCGCCTCCACCGCCCGCTTGAACATCGCCTCGGCGGCGTCG
>Ga0209226_10000854_pt1 | contig 15225 bp, 15 predicted proteins | sample BarGraNGADG00212_2_FD_184497 | JGI IMG/M metagenome (GOLD analysis project Ga0209226, IMG submission 184497) | Arctic peat soil microbial communities from Barrow, Alaska, USA - Barrow Graham LP Ref core NGADG0011-212 (SPAdes) (version 2) | ecosystem: Environmental > Terrestrial > Soil >...
TGGAAAGGTAATCCATAATCGCTTCTTCAGGCTCGACCACCAGGAACGAAACGACCGCCGTGGCTCCAGGAAGGATCTGTTCAGGGTCTGCCTCTGGTGGGCCGGCCAGGCCCTCGGGGCCGGCCACGCCGACCTTTGCCACGCCCGCGTCCAGCGCGACTCCCTTTACTTTCTCTGTAAGTTCTTCGTCCATCTTGCTGCCTTCTTTCATGGTGCTACCAGGTACCTTTCTACAGCCTTCCTACGTTTGCGCTCGTAGAGCCATCCCTGCAAGATAGACCTCGGCTCTAAGCCGAAGTAGTAACGGTGCCAGAGGGTTGATGACGCTAGCGAGTCCTTTGCGATTTCGAAGGTGCTTGCTCTCCGAGAATTACTCTCACGCAGTTTGACCGCGTCAGCGTAGTCCCTCGCCTTCACCATTTCCCCGTCGCCCGTCCCCGGCACGACGATGCCTCCATCGACAAGCGCGTTGAACCGGGACGTGGTTTCCTTGTGCGTGGGGCCGCAGACTAGAGCGCACTGCCCGCACGTGAGCACGTTTGGATCCTTGCACCGCCCCCAGGTACCCACCAGCTCCTGGAAGCGAGAGAGAATGTGGTCCATCTCCTGCTGGTCGTCCGGGAGCTCTTCGGGTTTCGGGAGCTCGGCGAGCAACTCCCTGTCGAATAGGAGTTTTCCTTCCCTTCTGATGAAATCGAACCGCGGCGTCGCATCGCCTGAGGTCCCTCCCCTCAACATGAGGTCACGTCTGATGGTAAGCCTGCCGGCAGGCGGCTGCCTGCCTATCCACCCCTTTATCCAGTGCCTTCCCCACGTCGACCATTTCTTGTCTTCTGACAGGGCATGAAGACCGAAGCATGACGCGTTGCAGAGGTCGATGTTGCGCCGCCGCGCCCGGGGGTGAAGCTCGCCGTTCAGGAGTATGTAATCTTCCTCGTTCTCCTCGAACATGCTTGCCACACAGGTCCTTACGCAGAGCTTGCACTTCGAGCAGTACCCGTCCACGAAGTATCGTGGCGGCATCGTGGGGTCGCTCACGAGGTTGGCGTCGGTCAACACCGTCCCGAGGTGTATGGCCGCACCGTACTCTTCCGTCATTACGTTGCCGGACCAGCCCTGGCCAGCTATTCCGGATGCGATGGCGCCAAAGCGGTGCGAGAAGCTCGGGTGCGTCGAGAAAACGTCGAGTGAGCGCCTGTATGTGTTGTTGGGTGGGACCACCGCGGCACGGTGACCTAGCGAGGTAATATAGTCGGCAAGGTCATTGCAGACCTGGTGCATGCGCTGGTTGGCGTGTACCTGGTCCACGTTGTGCGGCGTGGGGCTCTCCTTGGAGAGGAACTTGTATATTGCGTCTACGTCCATGGGTATAGCCATGACTACGATGGACCGGGCCCCTGGCATTGTGTAGTCGAGGTCTAGCGATGGTGGCCCATCCAGGCGTTCGGGCCCCGCAATGCCGACTACATCGATGCCCTGCCCAAGAACGAACTCCTTGATCTTGTCCTCAATGTGCACTTTCTCACCTCTCATGACGCGTTCCGGCGACTTCTCCAGCCACGGACGGAGCCTCTCCTTCCATGTCCGTTGGCGGTCGGGGACGGTGAGGTGTATCGACGCCGGTCAGATACTCCTCCACCGCTTTCTTCAGCTTGAACTTGTAGACGACGGCCTGATAGAGCGACCTGGGTTCAAACCCGAAGTAGTAGCGCGTCCAGAGAACGAGTGAGGCGAGCGCGTCCTTCACCATCTGGAGCACCCCGACCTTGATTGGATACTTCTTGCGCATGGCGACGGCCTCGGCATAGTCCTTTACCCTTATCCAGGTTCCTGCTTCCGGGCCGGGCACGACTATCCCGCCCGCGATCAGGGCGTTGTACCGGCTCGCCGTCTCCTTTACGTTGGGACCGCAAACGAGCGCGCAGTGGTTGCATGTGACCAGGTTGGGGTCGCGTATCCCTTTGATTCCGAACGTCTTCTCCCCGTGCTCCCGAAGCATCCTGGTCATCTCAAGCTGGTCTGACGGCCACTCCTCCAGGGGCGGGAGCTCATGGATCTTCTCCTGGGGCCACAGCTTGCTGCCGATCACCCGGATCTGGTCATATCGCAGGGCAGCGTCCCCAGTCGTTGCACCCCTCCGCATTAGGTCGAACCTCAGTTTCCCCCTGCGGGCCTCGGGCTTTCTGCCGACCCAGTCCTGGATCCAGTACCAGCCCCACGTGGACCACTTCTTGTCTCTGCTGATGGCGTGCAACCCGAAGCATGAAGCGTTGCAGAGGTCAATGTTGCGCCGCCTGCCCCTGGGGTGCAGCTCCCCGTTCAAGAGAATGTACTCTTCCTCGTCCTCCTCGAACATACAGGACGTGCACGCCCTGGCGCACAGCCTGCACTTATCGCAGTAGTTATCGACGAAATAGCGGGGCGGTATCGCCGGGTCACTGTCGAGCACCGCGTCCGTCACGACCGTGCACAGATAGACTGCGGCCCCGTACTTCTCCGTCATCACGTTCCCGGACCAGCCCTGCCCGGCTATGCCGGCGGCAATCGCCCCGAAGCGGTGCGAGAAGCTGGGGTGCGTGGAAAAATGGTCAAGCGAGCGGCGGTAGGTGTTGTTGGACGGCACTACCTCGGCCCTGTATCCAAGCGACCTGATGTACTCCGCCAGTTCCATGCAGATCTTGAAGGCCCGCTGGTTGCCGAAGAGCTGGTCCACGTTGTGCAGGGTCGGCGTCTCTTTGCCCAGGAACTTGTATATCGCATCTACGTCCATGGGCAGCGCGATCGCAACGATGGACCTGGCCCCCTGCATTGTGTAGTTAAGGTCGAGCGAGGGTGGTCCGTCCAGGCGCTCCGGGCCGGCTATGCCAACCACGTCCACGCCCTTGCTGCGCACGAAGTCCTTGATCTGTTGCTCAACGGTGGCCATCAGCAGCTCTCCTTTTTTGTGCCCGGTTTATTGCCTGGACATCAGTTGCCCCTGTTCTCGAGAGCGACTTATTTTGCAGGTCGCCAAGCTTATCAAAAGGCTCGGAGCGCGCAGCGGGTTCTCGTCAATCAGCTCGGCGATCCTTCGATAGGTGTCTCCTGACATCCTGACCTTCCCCCCTTTCTCACGCTTCGCCATTTCACTCACTTGCTCCCGCAAGCACTCAAAAACGCTCGAGGTATTGCGCAAACTCCGGGTAGATTGAATTGAGCTTGGTGAAGTCCAAATCATAGAACACGTATTTCATGGGCCACGCGAGACCCGACCTCTTGCCTACGTCCTCGCTACCCTCAAGCACGGCTTCCATCTGGTCGAGGGTGAACGAGAAGGCCATCTCGTGGTCCTCCACACGCGCCAGCATGCGATCACCGAAACCCGGCAGAACGACCTGGGGCTTGTTCAAGCGGCGGGTCCTTAGCACCCCCGAGACGCACGTACCTGCGAAACCATGAAACCGGGACTCGATGGCCTCGCCGGTACAGTACCCGTAACCCTGGACCATGCGTACCACTTGGGCTGGTGTCCCGTAGACCACCACAACTTCCGGCTCCATTTCCATATACTCCAGAGGCGCCGCGATGAACCCTGAGTACACGCCCGGCGGAAGCACGTCTTCGACCTGGTGCATGACGAACTTGTTGGCCGTCTCCATGTCCTTCACCCAGCCCATCGCGCACTGCGATTCGGGCACTTTCTCGAGCGGCTGGAACTTCCCCATCCCGAAGAGTTGAAGCACTACTATGCAACCCTCATGCTGGCCGGTTACGAGCACCGGTAGACCCATGCGCCCCGCGACCGACAGTGCTTGGCAATAGGCGAATTTGCGCCCCAGATCCCTCCTTGGCCTGATCGCCCGCGCCCCTTCCACTTCATCGGCGGTAAGCAGCCGTACCCCCACAGGTCGAACCATGAGCCGGAGCGATTCTGTTAATTGCTTTGCCTGTGCGTGCCACTCCACGATGACCCATCCCTCCTCATTCTTTTCCCAGTCCTGCTACCACTACCCACACCACTATACGTGCGCTGCTGGTTCTCGCTGAACGACTCACGAAGGCAACCGTCTTTCATGCTTGCAATATCAGGCCAGCGCGTATTATATTACTATACTAACATGTAAGTATAGTAGTATTTGAAAGGAGAGAGTTTGATGGTTGATGATTTCTTCGAAGGGGTCGAGCAGTTCGAGAGCTCCCTGCTGGGGAGGAGCGCCCCGATGCCGACCTTCTACAGGGACGCCCGCTCGTTCACGGTGGTGCTTCCGGCGAACCTCATGGCGCTCAAGCGCATCCTTCCCGACCCAAGGTTCGTGCCGGCCCAGATCTTCCCGGGCATAGGGGGCATAAACCTGACCGCGTTCGAGTACCGCGAGACGGATATAGACCCGTACAACGAGTTCGCTATCGGCATACTACTCAACAGCCCGCACTTTATGCCCATCCCGGGTTATAACATCCTGCGCCAGTTGAGGCAGGGCATGTTCTGCACCTACATCCAGCACCTGCCGGTGACTACCGAGATCGCGCGCGAAGGCGGGATACAGCTCTTCAACTTCCCGAAGTTCCTGGCGTCGATCGACTTTGAGGACTCCGGCGATTGGATCTCCTGCAGCCTCGCCGAGGGCGACGACCTGATATGCAGGGTCCGCGGGCGCAAGATCCCCGCGCGCAAGAGCGGTACCATCAAGTTCCTGAGCTCGCTGTACCAGGACATGCAGCCGCAGCAGGCCGAGTTCAAGATCAACGCGCGCGAGCACGGCGTCGCCCCGGGCCCGGGCAGGGCGAGCGTGGAGTTGGGAAGCAGGCACCCCTTCGCGCGTGAGCTCTCGAGTCTCCTGCTTTCCAGGCAGCCCCTTGTGTACATCTACATGCCGAGCATGCAGGGTATCCTGTACGGCCCGGAGCATCTATCGTTGGCGTCCGTGGCCTTCTTTCTCGAGAGGGGCGCCTGCATACCACTGGACGACCTCAAGTCGCTTCTCGCCAAACAGGGAAGCGGCAAGAAAAAGGAGCAGTGAGCCATGGCCGGAGACGAGGTGCGGCTGGCGGATGTCCGAAAACGTCTCCTGGCGGACTTCCCGATGCTGGGCGAGATCGCGAAGAGACGGCCGCTCTACTTTAAGAAGCTTTGCAGGACTGTCCGAGACTGCGCGGAGTACAACGTGCGCTTCGCCGAGCCGGCCGCCCTTGAGCTGGACCTGAGGATGGCGACCGACCACGATTTCTTCCCATGGGACCTGGTGAGGGCCGGTCTCGAGTACCGGCTTCTCTCGCTGATAATCCCTTCCAGCGTCGGTGGGGTCGGCGGTCAAGCGGTCTTGTTTGCCCTCGCAATGGAGGAGCTCTGCTCGACCTGCGCCGGAATCGCCAACATCTTCGGCGCGCACGCGCTTGGCGTGTCTCCTTTGCTGGTCGCGGGTTCGCTCGGTCACTGGGAAAGCGTCCTGAGAGAGGTAGCGGAGAAGGAGAAAGAGGGGATACCCGTCCTTATGGCGACGGCTGTGACCGAGCCTTCCGCGGGTACCGATGTCGAGGAGCCGCACACCTTGATGGGCGCCCGTCTCTCGATGGAGGCCAAGCGGGTTCAGGGCGGTTATATGCTTGACGGCGGGAAGTGCTTCATCTCGAATGGTTCAGTCGCGACGTACAATGTGGTTTGCTGCGCAACCGACCGGACGAGACCGCTCGAAACATGGACCTCTTTCCTTGTGCATAAGGACACGGAGGGCTTCTCCGCCCCACGGGTCGAGGACAAGATGGGCCAGCGCGCGTGTCCCGCGGCGGAGCTGTTGTTCGAGGACTGCTTCGTCCCGGATGAAAACGTGCTCGGCTTCGAGGGGGACGGAATGCAGCCCGGGACGTTGTTCACCCTCGCGGCTTCACGCGCTCCGGTGGCGGCGATCGCAACCGGGATCGCGCGCGGCGCGTACGAGAAATTCCTCGAATGGGCGATGACCATGCGCCGTGGCAGAAGGCCTATTGAAGAGCAGGGAATGCAGCTCGCGCTGGCAGAGATGAAGACCAGGATCCAGATCTCCCGCTGGGCCTACATGAACGCCGCGCTCTGCTTCGACAACTCGCTTGGCAAGGTAATGGGAGGCCCTGTCATGAAATCGGTCGCACTAGCGCCGAAGAGTATTCGCACCTCGGAGGCAATGAGGCGGTTTTATCTTTCCTCATTCGGAAGGAAGGTGAGCAAGGCGATGGTAAGCGCCAGCACCTCTGACGACGAGGTGACCCGGGCGCTCGCCTATGCTTCTATGGCAAAGGCGCTGGGTGGTGATACGGCCATGTTCGTGAGCTCGCTCGCCGTCGAGCTTCTGGGCGCCGACCGGTGTGAGCAAAGGCCGTGGATGGAGAAGGCGTTCCGGGACGCCAAGCTCACGCAGATCTACGAAGGGACCAACCAGCTCAACCGCCTGACGTTCTGCATGGCCGACATCGAGCAGACCCTCGCTGTCGAGCAGCGCCCACCGTTGAGGATCATGCTGGGGAGATGAATGGAGGCTATGAAGTTGCTTGAAAGATACCAGATGCTGGACGAAGAAAAGAGGCTCCTTCTGGACTCGATTTCCTCCTTCCGAACCACCGTGCTCGACGATGCAGCACGGGAGTTGGATGAGACACCGCACTCCGGCAGGGTCGAGGAGGTCTGGAGGAAGACGTCCTCACTCGGGCTCCCCTCGGCGCTTCTTTCCGAGCAGGCGGGCGGACAGGGCATGGATTATTACTCTTTCTGCCTTGTCTTATCGGAGGTAGCGCGGGCATCCGCCGGGTTTGGGGCGCTCTTGATGTCCCACAACCTCGCACTCTGGGCACTCGAGAGGACGGGCGAGTGGCAGCCGCCGGAGCACCTGCTTGACGGTCGGGCGCGGGCGGCGCTGGCCTGGCCTCTTTACATTGCGGACGGAGCGTGGGAGGCGCCGTTTGTCCTCGGGGGGTCGAACGCCTGGGGTTTCGTGCTGGCGTCGCAGGACGGTGGTGACACCTGCCTTGTCGCCCCCGGGGACCCGGGCGTTTCGGTTGTCAGCGTGGAGGAACCGTTGGGCTTGCGGGCGGCGGTCCCGTCGGGCCTGGAAGTGAAACCGGCGGCCCCGGTTGAGGTCCTGGGTTCCATTGGTGACGGAGGTATCGAGGAGCTCGAGAAACGACTCCTGCTTGGTGTCGCCGCACTGGCCCACGGCATTACTCGCAATGCCCATGATCAGTCGTACACGTATGCGAAGGAGCGCTACCAGGGTGGAGGTTCGATCATCGGGCACCAGGCTATCAGGATCATGCTCTCAGGCATGGTGGTCGGGGTTGTCTCCGGGGAAGCGTTGATAAGGGAGGCCTGCTCGGGAGACGGTGCACTCCGGATCGTGGAATGCCGTACGGTGAAAGTTCTCGTATGCGAAAGGGCGATGGTGGCGGCGTCGGACGCCGTCCAGGTCCACGGTGGGTATGGATACATGCGGGACTACGAAGTGGAACGGCTCATGAGGGATGCGAAGTACCTGCAGTCTTACCCCAGGTCTGCGCAGGAAGAGATGCTTGCCACGCTGGTCGACTGACGCCGGCGCGGAGACTTAGAGAGGATGATGGCGCTGGCATAGGCCGCGGACAGGTTCCTGTGACCGCACTTGCGGTTTGAATTGAGGATATGGATGAAGGCGGACATCGTAAGAACTGCGGTGATAACGGGGGCATCCTCTGGCCTCGGAAGGGCGCTCTGCCTGGGGCTGGCCCGGGAAGGGTGGGCGGTCGGAATCACCGATGTGAACATGTCGGGGGCCGAGGACACTTTGCGGGAGGTTGAACGCGCCGGCGGTTGTGGGGCGGTGTTCGAATGCGACGTTTGCGACCCCGCGCGGGTGTCGGTGATGGCAGACTACTTCCACGAAGTCCTGGGAAGTGTTGGGATGCTTGTCAACTGCGCAGGGATAACCGCTGCCGGTTTCATGGGCGACATACCAATCGAAGATTGGAGAAGGGCGATAGACACGGACCTCATGGGTGTAATACACACATGCCACGCTTTCGTCCCCGTTATGAGAGTGCGCGGTGGGGGGCATATTGTGAATATCGCCTCACTGGCCGGTGTTATCTGCCTGCCCGAGATGGGGCCCTACAACTGCGCAAAGGCGGCGGTTGTCGCCCTGTCCGAGACTCTCAGGACCGAGTTAGCTCCCGCACGTATAGGGGTCACGGTCGTCTGTCCCACGTTCTTCCCTTCCAACCTCCTCGCGACCATGACCTATACCGATGAATCCCAGCGGGATTTCGCCGAAGCGACATTCAGGAATGCGAAGATGACGGCGGAAGAGGTCGCCGATAGAGTAATCAAGGCGGTCCAGAAGAACCGCTTCTATGTCTTCCCGCAACCATCCGCGAGGGTATCCTGGGCACTCAAGCGGTATGCCCCAAGGTTTAACGCGTCAGTAAACCCCTACCTGTACAAGGTCGGCATCGGAAAGCCGCTCATGATGTTTGCAGCTCGCAGGGGAATGGTCTGAGATGCCTGTCTTCGTGGCCATACGGGCCGGCGTTTGTTCGAACGCCCCTGAACAATCGCAGGACAACCGGCAAGTAGTGACCGTTTCGCGCGAGCTGATAAGATAAGTGAAAGCAACCAGGTTCTTACCGCCGCTTCTTTTTCCTGGTCGATTTATCGAGAGTGTCCTTCAAGATGGCTTCCACGTCGAACCCGGTGGGCACGAGCGCCCTCGTGTGGTATTCCAGCAACCTGTCGGCAATCTCCTCGATGTCCACGTCTTTTCTCTCGAGCAAATGTTCCATTATCACGGATATTGTTGCGCCAAGGTTGATCGAGGTAACAAGGTCGACGTCCTCGGGCCTGGTGAGGCCCTTCCTTGCCATCAGTCTGAATTCCTCGCTGTATAGTTTATGTGCGAGTCCCGAGAGCTCGTCAATTTTTTCGCTGAAGACTTCGTCGCGGCCGAGAGCCTCGCGGTAGATGATACGAGTCAGGTTTGGGTTATCGTTATGGAAGCTGAGGATTCGTAGCACGTTCCCTCGCCATGCCTCAAGGATGTTCCCGTTCTCGGAGAAAACTTCGTCCAGCTGGCGGTGATTCTTTTTTAGTATGTCCGCGAATTCAGCGAAGTATGACTCTATCAGCTCAAGAAAGGCCTCTTTCTTGGAGTCGAAGTGCATGTAGAACAGGCCCCTCGAAACCCCGGCCGCTTCGACGATATCGTCGATCGAGGTCAAACGATACCCCTTATCGGCAAACACCCGCTCCGCCGCCCTCAGCAAGCTCTGCCGCCTCTCTTCCCTTGTCATGCGCTTTCTCTTTGCTGTCATCGCCTTTCCCGCGACTCGACGAAATGATTGCTGATTATTGCAGAATAGTGCTTCCATCAGCATGCGGTCTGTAACGATTATACTGACGCTTGAGTATAGTTACAATTTCCGGGCCTCTTTTAGGCTGAACCTGTAGACTCGATCATGATAGTGGTCATCGCGATGCTGTCCGGCCTACAAACGTAGCAGAAGGGGTGACAGTTGACGCGTGGTTTGCCGATCTTCTTACTTTTGATGCGGAGGGAAGGATAGTAACCGATCATCCATACATGATCGACTGGCCCGAGGAACTCCCCCCCTGGCGGAACGCTGATGCGACCATGATCTTCTCGCGCGACGAGACACTGATGGGAAGAACGGAGCTCGAACAGGTTCCAAACCTCAAAGAACACGGCCGTCGAGCTCCTCCATCACACCGGGAAATAAACTGCGCACACAAATATCAATGGCCAATGAGATGATAAAAGTGCGCACCCGCGACAGACCCTCCCGCTCACTCCAACTATTGCGATAGGTGGCTCTCTCGACCATCCAAGGTCGAGGGAGGGTCTGTCGCGGGTGCGCACCTCCAGAAAAGACCGGTGCGAAGCTGTTTTTGTACGCACAAGTCGTAACGTAATGTTACGACCCACGTTACGACCTCTCGAGAACGCCCAAGCATACCTAACCTTCAGGTGCCCATCGCCAAAGGACAGCTAACTGCTCTGCGAATGAATAACCAGGACAAGCAGCGAACGGTGGGAGGTGGCGTCGTAGGACCGACACCATTTTCTGCACATGGCTGGAGGAGTGGATAAACATGATGCGTTAATGGAAGGACCCATCGAAAGGCGTCTTCTTTGTCGACCCCAACGGATTGAGCATAGGGGTCAGCTTACCTACAATAGAAGCATGAAAACGTTTGTAATCGCGTATCTCTCTTCGATAGTGCCGATGCTCGCAATCGACGGAGTCTGGCTCTTCACAATGTCTAAGAGGTTTTACGCGAAACGTATCGGCTCGCTAATGGGTACATCTCCAAAGCTGATCCCCGCAATCGTTTTCTACCTCGTCTATAACCTCGGCATCGCTCTTCTTGTCACTGTGCCCGCTGTGGACCATGGCACAGCGCTTTTCAGAGTATTCTTATTAGGAGCTGTCCTGGGCCTCGTCGCATATGGCACCTATGATCTGACCAATCAGGCTACGTTAAAAGAATGGCCAACCCTTGTCACTCTGATTGATCTAGCCTGGGGCGCATTGCTCACGGGAGCGGTCAGCGTCATCTCAGTCTCTTTTACACGCCTCGTAAAATGACACTTGTGAATTTGATCATCGATGCCTCAGGGGGTAACAATGGATGTTGATCAAGCGAGAGCGGAATTCCTGGTTGTTCTCCTGAGGAAGTTTGCGAACAACGACTCCATGATACTTGAGGTAGGCTCCCGTGAGGGTGACAACCTGGCGTCGCTGCTGACGGCAGGATTCACACGCCTGAGTGGATTGGAGGGCAACGTCGCCAAAGTAGCAGCCCTGCAGGAACGCCACCCCGAGGTCGCATTACAGGTCGCAGTGACTGCTGGTCCTGTCGATTCTAGTCTACGAGGCATTGCGGATATTACATTTGACCTTGTTCTAACCGTGGGTTTCCTGTTCGACAAAGAGGGTGACTTTGCCTGGCTCTTCCCCGAGCTTGCCAGGGTCACCCGTCGTTATCTTATTTCGATCGAAGACGAGAGCTCGGGTTCCCTTAAAGGCATCTTTGAGGGAATGGGCCTGAACGAGGTCGAGGCCGTCGATCTGAGCGCGCTGAAGGAGATGGAGAGCGTCTTCTTTGCCAGGGTCTTCGAGAAAGTCAGCCTGTCTTAGGAAACCAGGGTATAAAAGCGCTCGTCTTCCTCTTGTACTCGCCCCACCCGGGCGTCTTCTCCATCATCTTCTCTGTCATCGGTATCCCCGAGACGAAGAGAATCATGCCGGTTATGACCAGGGGTCCTATGACACCGACCCATCCCCACGGCGATGCCACCGCGATGATGAATATTCCCCACCACATTGTAGACTCGCCGAAGTAGTTGGGATGCCTGGTGTATCTCCACAACCCTTTATCGTTCATGGTGCCCCGGTTCGCTGGATCTTTCAGGAACCTGTCGAGTTGGAAGTCGCCAATCGACTCGAAGGCGAATCCAGCGCACCAGATGGCCAAGCCCAGGTACTGCGACCAGGCAAGTGGTTGCTTTGCCGCTGACATCAGGATCATCACGGGGGTCACGTTGAGTAGCAGTATGAACCCCTGCAGGATGAAAACCTGCAAATAGCTGCGCAGGACGAAATGCTTCCCCCAGTCATCGCGCCATTTCTCGTATCGAGGATCCTCCCCACGTCCCCTGTTCCGGTGAAATATCCTTATCCCGAGACGCAGTCCCCACACCATGATCAGCGCCGCAACCAAGAACTGACTCGCGCCGTAGTTTCCGTTAATGAACAGTGCCGCCCACGTCACCACGATGAATCCCGGGCCCCAGGCGATGTCGGCGACGCTGTTATCTTTACGGACCATCGCAAAGATGAATAGTACGGTCATATAGCAGAAGGCGATTATCGCCGAATAACCGATTGTTTCAAGGATATTCACTCCGACACCTCCGGTAATTTGCTTAGACGGTTGTCTTCCATGCCCCGTGCTATGGTGTTCCTCACGTCAGCTATCAGCCTGTCAAGGGACGAGCCGTCATATGCACGGATGTCGACGGGTTCATGGATCTTCATGAACGCACGACCGGGGAACAGGTCGAGGGTATCAGGCGGCAGGATACTCCGGGTACCGATAATAGTGACAGGCAGGACGGGGAGGCCCAACTGCTGAGCCAGCCAGAACGCGCCTTTCTTGAACTCCTGCAGCTCGCCATTCCGGCTGCGGGTTCCCTCGGGGAGTATTATTATCGAAGTGCCGCCCATCATCTTCTGTCGTGCCCTCTCCAGTGATTCGTAGGCCTCCTTCGGGTTCGAGCGGTCGATAAGTATGTTCCCGCCCTTCTCCGCGGCGTAGCCAAATACAGGGAAGGTCCTAAGCTCTTTCTTGATAACCCACTTAAGGTCCATCTTTAGCCATCCGAAAAGCACGAAGATATCGTAGAGGCTCTGGTGGTTGGCGACCACGATGTATGACTGTCCCTTCTGTACATTTTCCCTTCCTAACACCGTCACCTGCATCGGCGTGATGAACCCGTTGAAACGAGACCACCAGGCGCCTGTCGTCCTGTTTGCTACCCTGTCGTCGAAGAAAACAATAACGAGGATGCCGAGTCCAACGAAGAAGCAGGTGGAGATGACCAGCAGCGGCGCAAAGACGAGCCACTTGTAAGGCTGGTAGAGCAACCACAGTATCTTGTTTCTGCCCCGTGGGCTATCCATTTCTTGTGGTTCCCGTTTGGCACTGCGCCGCTATCGTACGCGAACGGGCTACTGGCCGTCTTCCCCTGCTTTCATTATCTGATACGGGTGCGTTCCAAGAAAGCAAGCCGAGTTGAGGATGAATTCCTTGTCTCTCTCTATACTCCTGCCAGGAAAGTAATAACCACCGAAAACTTTCAGAGATTGCGCTTGTTAAGCCATCGAGAACCATTCTTCAACCGCCTCATGATTGAGGGAGCTGTCTTGGTAGATCGCACGGTTCATAAGCGTGTTGTGCCTGGTACATCGCTGACCGGCTGCTCCGTTCTGAAGAAGGCTTTCGGGCAGTAGTATGGAAAGGTGACCTTGCATTACTTCTGGAGCGAGATTGCGAAAGGGGGCTCACCATGCCAGATGAGACAATCCCTGAAGCTATGGAAGCCAGGCTGAAGCGGCTTCGGATCTTCAATGTCGTTGTGGGAGTCATCCTCCTCGTTCAGGGCGTTCTGATGTTCTTACTGAGCAACAAGTACGCAGCGCCGGTAACAACCCAGTATCTCGGTGAGGGCATCGGCAGGGCCTTTCCCATCCCCGTACATCGCCAGGCGGGAAGCCTCAGGCTCGGCCCCATGGTCGCGCTGTTCCTGCTGCTGAGCGGGGTAGCCTTGCTGCTTATGGCGGCGCCTGGGATAAACAACTGGTACAAGAAGAACCTGCTGAAGGGAGCCAACTACGGCCGCTGGATCGAGTATTCCATCACTGCCTCGATCATGATAGTTGTTATCGCGATGCTGTCTGGCATCTACGACCTCTCCACGCTTATCCTCCTCTTCTTCATGAACGCGATGATGATACTGTTCGGTTGGATGATGGAGCTTCACAACCAGACCACCGAGAAGACCAACTGGACGGCCTTCTATTTCGGCTGCATTGCCGGGGTGGTGCCCTGGGCGATCATCTGGCTGTACTTCATCTCGGCCGCTTCCGACCCGACCAGCAAGATGCCCGGCTTCGTTTACGGCATAATGTTCTCGCTGTTCATCTTCTTCAACATCTTCGCGGTCAACATGGTGCTGCAGTACAAGAAGGTCGGCCCATGGAAGGACTATCTGTTCGGCGAGAAGGTATACATAATACTCAGCCTGGCCGCCAAGTCGCTCCTGGCCTCGCAGGTGTTTTTCGGCACGCTGCGATAGCCTGTGCTCAAGTGGCGGGGTCGTGAGGAGTGAATGCAGCTCTAGAAAAGTCTGTTGATGGCTCTTAACAGGGGATTAAATGCAGAGAATATCCCATGCTGTGCGAAAGATTGACCCTCGAAGCATCTGGTGGCGTAGATGAAAGAAGAGACTCAAGGTGCCCGGGGTTCTAACCTCTTCAGCTGGTTGAGCGTAATCGGAATGCTGGTATGCATCGGCGGGGTTCTGCTCTTCGCCTTTGTCTCAACGCCAGCGGGCATCGCCGTCATTGCTGTCGGCGTAACTACGGCGGCCTTCTCCGCTTTCAGGTGAGCGATTGCGAACCGGTCACGGTCGTGACCCCGATCCTTACCGTCGTGCCACTCTCGCTGTGAGTACTGACTTTCTCAATTAGATTCATGCGCAAGAACAGAAACAGGTGATACTGGGTTTTGTGCTTGTCCATCTACCCACGGCCTCCACCTGTAGTATGCTGATGTAGATACTCCCCCTAGCCGTGAGGCTTTCAAGACCGTTTGTGTTGGTGACATCCTTTGTCGTCTGATACTAAATGGTGCTTTCTGATCGCGTCCTCTGAACGAAACCTTAAGGAAGAATTTACCTGGATTCCATTGACAGGACACCCGTTATTCACCCTGGCACCCTACCATTGTCACTGTGGGATGTGAAAGCCCCCGCCTCACAGGTAAAGCGGCAGACCATGAAGCCCGCAGCGCGGGGGGGATCAGCGGCTAAGGCCGCCCGACAGGAGGCGTAGATAGAAGTGAACAAGAAGAAGTGCGCTGTCATTTACCATTCACGGTGGGGAAACTGCGAGCTCATCGCCGCCGCCGTGGCCACCGGTCTGTATGAAACGGGACACCGGCCGTACGTCGCCGAGCTGGGCTCTGTAACGGGGATCAACAGCGACCTCGACGCCATCATCCTCGGCGCGCCGACAAGCGCCTCCCGTGCCACCAGGCAGGTGCGTCTTTTCATAAAGCGTTGCATCGGGGAGACCCAACGAGGCACCTGGTTCGCGGCCTTCGGCACCGGCCTTGACTCAGAACTCGCGAACGGGAACAGGCAGTCCGCCGGCGAGATATACGAGTTGCTGGTCGAGAAAGGCCTCGTACCGCTCGCACCGCCTTTCCAGGCAGCGGTGAAGGACCTCAAGGGTCCGCCCGTTTACGGCGAGCTGGAGCGGGCGTTCCGTTTCGGTATCGACCTGGGGACCACCCTCAGGACAGAGGACCGACGGGGTGGCAGGGGCAACCTGAGGCGCGTTATATGACGCCGGGAATGGAGGAAGGATTGGAACACAAGACGGTTACAACACCGAGAAAGAGCAAGCGCAGGAAAGACATAGTCATAGCGCTTGTCGCTCATG
>Ga0209226_10000855_pt1 | contig 15192 bp, 13 predicted proteins | sample BarGraNGADG00212_2_FD_184497 | JGI IMG/M metagenome (GOLD analysis project Ga0209226, IMG submission 184497) | Arctic peat soil microbial communities from Barrow, Alaska, USA - Barrow Graham LP Ref core NGADG0011-212 (SPAdes) (version 2) | ecosystem: Environmental > Terrestrial > Soil >...
CTCTATCGCCGCACGCGCGAGGAGATGCCGGCCATTGCGTCGGAAATCGATGATGCTCTCGCGGAGGGCGTTGAGCTGCGCGTGCTGGTCGCGCCGATGGCGGTCGAAGGCGAGGGGCGAGTTTGCGCGGTGCACTGCCAGGAGATGGAGCTCGGAGACGCGGACGAAAGCGGCAGGCGGCGGCCCGTTCCCAAGCCGGACTCGGAGATTACCATTGAGGCCGATCACGTCATCGTGGCTATCGGACAGGGGCCGGAGCTGGATTTTGCCGCCGGGGACCCGGCGGTTGTTGTTTCCCACGGACGTATCTCGGCCGACTCGATATCGCAGAGATCGGGCGTGGCGGACGTGTTTGCCGGCGGAGACGCGGTAACCGGCCCGGCCACCATAATCGAGGCCATTGCCGCGGGCCAGCGCGCGGCTTGCGCCATCGACGCATTTCTTGGTGGCGCGGGAGAGCTTCTCCCGGACACCGGGTTCGCGCCACGGATCAAACCGGACGAACAACAGGGCGCAATCCCCCGCCATTTGGCTGTTCATCTGCCTGCCTCGGAGCGCATAGGAGGCTTCGAGGAAGTTGTTTGCGGCTACACGAGAGAGGTGGCTTGCGCTGAGGCGTGCCGCTGTCTGCGCTGCGATCTGGAGGAGCAATGCCGTTAGAAGTCACCTTGAACACGAAACAGGTAACGCTTACTATCGATTCCGTTGAGGTAACGGCGCCCGAAGGCACGACGATCTTCAACGCGGCTCGCGGCGCCGGCATCGAGATCCCACATCTGTGTTACGATCCGGACCTGGACCTGCCGCCGACTGCCGCGTGCCGGTTGTGCATCGTGGAAGTCCAGGGAGCCGCTACTCCGGTCGCATCGTGCGCGTATCCGGTAGCGCCGGGTATGGTCGTGCGGACCGATACTGAGTCGCTGCGCGCGATACGCCGCACGATAATCGAGCTTATGCTCTTGGACCATCCCCACGATTGCGCAACTTGCGATAAGGCGGGCGATTGCGCGCTTGAGCAGTATGCGTATGCCTATGGCCTCCGCGAACGGTGCGCCCCCTGCGAGACCATTCAGGCTGAGCCGGACGCCGAAGCGCCGATGCTGGAGTATGATCGGACTCGCTGCATCCTGTGCGGACGGTGCGCCGCGGTCTGCCAGCGCGTTCAGGAGGTCGCCGCGGTGGACTTCTTGGGGCGCGGGTTCGATACGCGGATAGGGCTGCCGCCGGGGCTTGAGCGCGAGGACTCGGACTGCGAGCTGTGTGGGAACTGCGTCGCGGTCTGCCCTACGGGAGCCATTTCGGCGCGGCGTATGTGCGGGCTGAGGAATGCCACGAAAGTGCGAACCACGTGCAGCTATTGCGGCGTCGGATGCACGTTCGATCTGAATGTGGCCGACGGCCGGGTCGTGGGAGTAACAACCGACTACGATAACCCGGTCAACGGGAAATGGCTTTGCGTAAAGGGGCGATTCGGCTACGAGTTCATCCATCACCCGGACCGGCTCACCACGCCGCTGATCCGGCGTGGCGGTAAGCTTGAGCCGGCCACGTGGGACGAGGCGCTGGGGGTGGTGGCGTCGCGTCTGAAAGAGATCAAGGCGGCGCACGGGCCTGACGCAATCGGTATCATGAGCTCCAGTCGCTGCACCAACGAAGAGAACTATCTGATGGGCAAACTGGCGCGCGCTGTCATCGGAACAAACAACGTTGACCAATGCGCGCGCACTTGTCACGCCCCCACTGTGGCCGGTCTGGACACATCATTTGGAAGCGGGGCGATGACCAACTCCATCCGGGAGATACCGAACGCCAAGGTATTGTTCGTCATTGGCTCGAACACGACTGAAGCGCATCCGATTATTGGGTTGATGATGAAGGAAGCCGTGCGCAACGGCGCAACGCTTATAGTCGCCGATCCACGGAGGATATGGCTGACAAAGATCGCCAAGATCCATCTCCCCATTCGTCCGGGCACCGATTTGGCGTTGATCAATGGCATGGCGAACGTGATCCTGTCAGAGGGATTGGCGAACGAGGAGTTTATCAGGTCTCGCACGGAGGGTTTCGAGGAGTTTCGCAAGATAGTCGAGCAGTGGCCGCCGGAGCGCGCTGCCCAACTCTGCGAGGTAGACGCGGAAGACATCAAGGCGGCGGCGAGGGAATACGCTCTAGCAAAACCAGGCGCGATATTCTATACTCTCGGGATCACTGAGCACACCTGCGGCACCTACAACGTCCAGGCGCTCGCGAACCTGGCTATGCTCACGGGCCAGGTCGGCAAGGAAAGCAGCGGGGTCAACCCGCTGCGCGGGCAAAACAACGTCCAGGGGTCGTGCGACATGGGCGCGCTGCCGGACGTGTTGTCCGGGTATCAGAAGGTTACGATTGAGGAAAACCGGCGCAAGTTCGAGGAAGCGTGGAAATGCAAGCTCCCGGACAAGACCGGGATGACGATCACGGATATGATCGAGGCCGCCGCCGCCGGTGACCTGAAAGCGTTATACATCCTGGGCGAGGACCCGGTGATGTCCGAGGCGCACGCGGCGTTCATCCGCGAGGCGCTGGGCCGGCTGGACTTCCTGGTCGTTCAGGAGATGTTCCTGAACGAGACCGCCAAGATGGCGGATGTCGTGCTGCCGGCGTCGTGTTTCGCCGAGAAGGACGGCACGTTCACGAACACCGAGCGGCGGGTGCAGAGGATCCGAAAGGCCGTGGACCCGCCGGGCGAGGCGCGCGAGGACTGGAGAATTATCACCGACATCATGCGATGGTTGGGTTACCCGAATGACTACTCCTCGCCCAGTGAGATATTCGACGAGATGGCGGGGCTGTCTCCTATGTTTGCGGGGATCAACTATGAGCGGATCGACAAGGTTGGGCTGCAATGGCCGTGCCCGAGCGCCGATCACCCTGGCACGAAACTTCTACACGCTGAACGTTTCACGCGCGGGTTGGGCAAGTTCACCCCTGTTGAGTATACTCCGCCGGCGGAAATGCCGGATTCGGACTATCCGATGGTGCTCTCGACGGGGCGCGTCCTGTATCACTATAATGTTGGCACCATGACCCGCCGCGTCAAGGGCCTCGCGGAGAAGTCGCCGGACTGCTTTGTGGAGATCAACCCCAAAGACCTGGCGAAGCTGGGAGCCTCGGATAGGCAGATGGTGCGAGTGAGCACGCGGCGCGGCAGTGTTGTAGCCCGTGCGCTGGCGACGGAGAAGGTGAAGCCGGGTATGATTTGGATGCCGTTCCACTTCGCAGAGGCTTCCGCGAACGAGCTGACCATCGATGCCTACGATGTCGTCACGCGGACCGCGGAGTATAAAGTCGCGGCAGCTCGCGTGGAGGTCGCGGAAACGTGAAGCTGATCTGTGTCGGAGGATTGTCGTCCGGCTGCGGGAAAACGTCCGTCGTCTGCCTGCTTCTGAAAGCGCTTCCCGGTTGGGCGGCGATGAAGATAACGCCGTCGCGCGCTGACGAAGTGTGCCCGCGCGGTCAGGATTGCGAGGCTTGCCAGCCTCCCGAGGGTCGGTTCGAGGTTACAATCGACGAGGAAATCCCGCAGCGCCCTGGCAAAGACACCGCCCGGTTTAGCGAGGCAGGGGCATCGCATGTCGTGTTCGTTCGAGGGCTGCCCGAGTGTCTGCCCGAGGCTCTGTGGTCGGCGTTCGAGCGGCTTGATGATCCCTCCAGGTATCCTACCTGGAGGGGCGTGTCTGGCGTAATCATAGAGAGCACGACCGCAATGCCCATCGTGGACGGGCTGCGCATATTGGTCGCCAGAGAGGGCGTATCCGAGGCCAAGGATTCGGCTCGCGTGGCTGTTGGGCTGGTCGATCTGTTTGTAGTGAACCAGGAGCCCGACAATCCGCGGCCGCCGAGGTTTGGGGACATCCCGCTTGTGGATGAGGTAGTATGCAGGATCGTTACGGCCTGTGCTGCTCTCCCGCCGGAGCATGAGCGAAATCGGAAACTGGTCGAATGCTGTCGGGCGTTCGCTCGGAAAGGTGAAGCGCTTGTCGAGTAAGCTATCATACCTGCGGCTTTCCGTCACGGACCGGTGCGATATGGCGTGCTCCTACTGCATTCCGTATCGCAAGAGGCTCGCGCACGCTCAGGATGACGCGGTTTTGTCCGTGGACGAGATCGACGTTCTGGTGGATGCCTTCGCCCGTAATGGGGTGACGAAGGTGCGGTTGACCGGAGGAGAGCCGCTTGTTAGGGATGATGTCGTGGAGATCGTGAGGCGTATTGCGGGCACTACCGGGATCGCGACTGTCGGGCTCACCACCAACGGCGTCCGACTTCATGAGCTTGCGCCCGAGCTCGCGCGGGCCGGCTTGCAGCGGGTCAACATCAGTGTAGACAGCCTGGATCGCGAGACGTTCCGCCGGATCACCGGCGCCGACGCGCTCGATGAGGTCTTTCGGGGCATAGATGCCGCGATTGCGTGCGGCTTCGAGAAGGTGAAGCTGAACACGGTTGTAATGCGCGGGATCAACGATACCGAGGTCGCCTCAATCGCGGATTTCGCCGGTAGGCTGCCGGTCGAGGCGCGGTTCATCGAGCTAATGCCGCTGGGTTGGGCCACCCAACAGTGGCGGGCGATGCACGTTCCGGCCGCCGAGATCAGGGCCGCGCTGGGCCGCCTCGAACCGCTGCCTTATGAGAACGGTTCCTCGGCGCGGCGTTACACGCGCGCGGGAAGCGAGGCCGCAGTCGGGATCATCAGCCCGATGTCCGAGGGCTTTTGTGACGGCTGCAATCGCATTCGCGTCACGTGCTCAGGCAAGCTCAAGCCGTGCCTGCGACTGCCCGACGAAGAAGATCTGCGGCCCTTGCTTCACGCGCCCGACCTCACGAGCAGGCTTGGCGAGGTGATCGGTCGGCTGAGCTGTCACAAGCTGTCCAATTCATTGGCGTCTTCGAGCACCGTGGTCGCCGAGGCGATGTGCGCGGTGGGTGGTTAGATAGGATATGGAAATGCTGAATCCCGATACGGCTTTGGAGATCATCCTCGGCTCGGTTTCGTCGCTGGGACCGGAGCGAGTGGCCCTGCGCGATTGTCTGGGCCGGGTGCTGGCGGAGGACGTAATCGCGGACGATGACCTGCCGCCGTTCGATAACTCCGCGATGGACGGCTACGCGGTGATCGCCGAGGACACGCTTGGAGCCGGCAAGGACAATCCGCAAAAACTCAGAGTTATCGCCGAGCAGCCCGCAGGCAGGGTGATGGCTGGGGCCGTGACTCCCGGCGACGCGGTGCGGATCATGACGGGCGCCTGCATACCGCGCGGCGCGGATGCGGTCGTCATTGTCGAGGATACGGATTCCCAAGGCAACGAGGTCAGCATATACCGCGAAGCCCGGCTCGGCGCGAACATAAGGCGCGCGGGGGAAGACGTGAAGCGCGGCCAGATCGTGCTGCGAAAGGGGACCAGGATATGGCCGGCGCAGATGGGTATGCTGGCGTCGCTGGGCGTTGTGGACGTTCCCGTCTATAGAAGACCGAGACTTGCGATTGTCACCACCGGCGATGAACTGGTGGATGCGGACGAGCGCCCGGGGCCGGGTCAGATACGAAACGGCAACCAGTATTCGCTTCTCGGCGAGGCGCTCCAAGCAGGGTGCGAGGTCTCGATGCTGGAGCGCACCCGTGACAACCCCGAAGAAATCGAGCGAGTTTTGAGTTCGGCGGCGGCTGATTCGGACCTGGTTGTTGTCTGCGGCGGCGTCTCGGTCGGCGATTACGACTACGTCAAGGACGTTCTGGAACAGCTCGGCGAGATGCGGTTCTGGAAAACGGCGATCAAGCCGGGAATGCCGTTGGCTTTCGGCCAGATCGGCGGCACGCCCGTCTTTGGCCTGCCAGGGAACCCCGTTTCCTGCATGGTATGTTTTGACGTCTACATACACCCCGCTATCCGGCAAATGTCCGGCGACGAATCAGGCGGGCCGGCGACTGTCACGGGCGTCGTCACGGACGATATCCCGCACAAACCCGGCCGCAGGGAGTTCGTGCGCGCGGTGACCGTATGGGAGGACGGCGGCTACTCAGCGCGCCCCATCGCCAAGCATGGCTCCGGGATGCTCAGCTCGATGGTGGAGGCGAACTCATATCTGGTAATCCGCGAGGACACGGGCGACGTTCGGCGCGGAGAGCAGGTTGAGATCATACTGTTTACTCACTCTTAGGCGTCGTGCGGAGACTGTTCAGTTCTCCTGGAATCTTGTACACCGTTAGCCCTGAGTAGGCCCGGTTTGTGGGCCGTATCGAAGGGCGGTGGCCGGGACAAGTCCCTGCTTGGAATATATCATGCGCATTCAACGGTCGGCACAGTTTAGTTTCACTGTTCGCGAGTTCGCCGGTTCCCTCGGCGATCTGGGCACACTGCTGCCCCTGCTCGTTGGGCTGATCGTCTTCAATGGCATCAGCGCCGGGCCCGCCCTCACGCTTATCGGGCTGTCTTATATAGCTACCGGCGTTTACTATCGGATTCCCGTTCCCGTCCAACCCCTCAAGGCCGCGGCCATGATCGCCATCGCCACCGGCGCGACTTCCGGCCAAATCCGCGCCGCCGCGCTGTGGATGGCCGCGATCATGCTGATCCTCGCGGCGACGAGGCTGGCTGACAAGCTCAACTCCGTGTTTCCACGCGTGCTGATTCACGGAATACAGGCTGGCTTGGGCCTGATGATGATCCGCTCCGGCCTGAAGTTCATCGCAAGCTACCCGAAATGCCTGGGCGATGTGGTAAGCGGGGTGAATGCTTCGCATTCTCACGCGGGACTTCTTCCCTCGACGGCGGATTTCGGGAGCGCGCTGCTGCTGTTGGTGCTGCCGCAGATTCCGCTGACCATCGGAAACGCCGTCATTGCCACCCGCGACTGCGCCGTCAGATACTTCGGCCCCGCCGGCGAGCGGGTGACGGCCAACCGGCTGTCGGCCACCATAGGCATCGGAAACCTGGCTGCCGGGTTATTCGGCGGGATGCCGATGTGCCACGGCGCGGGCGGTATGACCGCCCACTATCACTTCGGCGCGAGGACCGGCGCGGCGGGGGTGATGATCGGGTCGCTCTTCCTCGTCCTGGGCCTCGGGGCGGGTCGTTGGGCTCCCGGACTGCTGCCCGCCATTCCCGCATGGGCGCTGGGAGCGCCTCTTGCCTACGCGGGGGTTCGTCATGTGATGCTCGCGCGCAAGTCGTTCGAGTCGCTTGCCGGGGCCGCGGTCGTGGTCAGCATGGCGGCAGCTACATTGCTCGGAAGCAGCCTGCTGGTCGCGCTGGCGGTTGGACTAGCGGCAAAGGTTGTCATTCACGGTTGCATGGCGCTGAGGCGGGTGGGTCCTGAATCAAGTTCAGGATGACGAGCGCGTTCAGGATGACGAGCGTGTTCAGGATGACGAGCGCGTTCAGGATGACGAGCGCGGAAGGGAAGCACGAATGGACTTAACACACCTGGATAGTCAAGGAAAAGCGAGAATGGTGGACGTCTCGGACAAACCGGTCACGGCCCGGCGCGCGCGGGCCAGTGGTTCGATCTATCTCCACCAGGGCACGCTGGACGCCATCATCGGCGGCCAGGTATCCAAGGGCGATGTCTTCGCGGCGGCCAGGATCGCGGGTATTATGGCCGCAAAGCGCTGCGATGAGCTTATTCCGCTCTGCCACAGCCTGTCTGCCGACAGCGTGACCGTGGATCTGATTCCGCGCACAGACCCGACAAGAGTCGAGATACAATCGGTGGTCACCTGCACCGCGAAAACCGGCGCGGAAATGGAGGCTTTGGTGGCCGTGTCGGTGGCGGCGCTTACGATCTACGACATGGTGAAGGCCATGGACACAACCCTTGTGATAGGCGATATACGCCTGCTCGAGAAGTCGGGCGGCAGCAGCGGACACTTCACCCGCGAGGAGAACGCGTGCAAGGACGAATAGTCTCGGTCAACTCATCGGCGAAAAAGGGCGTCAAGAAAACCCCAATCTCTGAAGCGGTTCTTGTCGCAGGACACGGGATGGCCGACGACGCGCACGCGGGAGGCGAACGCCAGGTAAGTCTGCTCGCGCGCGAGTCCATAGATAAGGCGATTGCCTCGGGAGTTCAGCTTGAACCCGGAGACTTCGGCGAGAACATCACCACCGAGGGTATCGACTTAGGCTCTCTGATCGTCGGCAGCCGGTTGGGAGTGGGCGGAGATGTCCTGCTTCAGATCTCGCAGATCGGCAAGACTTGCGAAGCGCCGTGCAGCATCGGGCAGCGCCTGGGCGAATGCATCATGCCCAAGGAGGGCATGTTCGCCAAAGTGGTGCGCGGCGGACGGATCGCTGTCGGAGATTCGTGTGAACCCTCAACGATGAAGGCTGCCGCGGTTTTGACATCGAGCGACCGATGCGCTCGCGGTGAAGCCCAAGACAGAAGCGGTCCGATACTGGTGGACATGGTCAACGAGTTGGGCTTTGCGCTGGCCGACTACACGGTTCTTCCCGACGAAGAGGCCGAGCTGAGCGCGCATCTGCGTTACCTGGCCGACCGGTGCGCCGTCGATCTCATTCTGACCACGGGCGGCACCGGCCTTTCGCCCAGAGACCGGACGCCCGAAGCCACTCTTGGGGTTCTCGAATCGCCCGCGAATGGTATTGCCGAGGCGCTCAGATACGAGGGGCTTCGTCATACGCCCAACGCCTGCCTGTCCCGGGCCATCAGCGGCCTGCGGGGAAGAACGCTGATCATCAACCTTCCCGGCAGCGCGCGAGCTGTCGAACAAAGCCTCCCTCTTCTTCGCGGCATTCTGCCCCACGCATTGGAACTCATGCGCGCGGAAGTCTCCGACTGCGATCCCCGTGCCAATACTCGCGGCTCTCACTAGCCATTACCAGTCGTATATGGCGGCCCCGCCGCGCCAACATCCGCTGCCGCCCCGAGCCCGGCGCAAAGCCCGAGTTCGTGCATACGCTCAACGGCTCCGGGGTCGCGCTGCCGAGGCTGGGAACCATCAACAACCGGACGGGAGGATTATCGTGCCGGAGCCACTAAGGCCGTATATGGGCACGGACATGATCCAGTAGCAGGATGACGGGTCACCATGGGAGTCTACATGTTTGATAACATCAGGGCTGATATCGGTCGCCACACGTATTATACTCGATCACGAGGCCTTGGCGTCGTGAAGATGATCCTCCTCAGGGAGGGCATCTGGGCTCTTATCCAACATCGCGCGCACCATTGGGTATATTACCACTGCCGCGTGCCGGTTGTGCGACAGATTCTGCAACTGATCTGCATGGTCTGGGAAAAACTCATAATGATGACAACCGGAATAGAGATCCCTGCCGCAGCTCATCTTGGAAAGGGTCTCTACATCGGCCACCCCGGAGGGGTGGTCTTCCACGAGAATACCGTGATCGGTGAATACTGCGATATCGGCCACCAGGTGACCATCGGGCAGGGAGGACGTGGAGAGAACATGGGTGTGCCCGTGATCGGCAACCGCGTACATATCGGCGTCGGAGCCAAAGTCATAGGCAAGATCACTGTGGGCGACGACTCCGCAATCGGCGCGAACGCGGTGGTAGTTAAAGATGTGCCCGAACAGGCTGTCGTCGTGGGAGTGCCGGCCAAAATCGTGAACATGAAGGGTTCGTTCGACTTCATCGCCTACAAGGGCAAACCGGATCAGTCACCGCGCGGGTGAGTACGGCCTCAAGATCACCGATGGCGCCTTCCCAGGTATAGCTCTCCTCCATATGGCGCCTGCCGAGCACTCCCAGAGAGTTGCGCCGTTCGGGGTTTCTCATCAGCTCGATCACGGCATTGGCGAACGCTTCCGGTTCGGAGGCCATGATCACTCCGTCTGCCTCCGTAGCCTGGATGCCGCCGTTGGCGGGCGGTGTCAGCACGACCGGCACACTCATCGCCAGCGACTGCAAGACTTTGTTCTGCAGGCCGGAAGCGTGCCGCAGCGGGGCAATGTTCACGGCGCTTTTCCATACATAAGGACGAACATCATCCACTGTCCCTGTAACGTGGATTCCATCGCGACCATCAAGCTCACGGACTGGAGGCAGTGGGTCGCGCCCCACAAGATAAATCCGCGCGTCGGGCTCTGCCCTGCGTATCAAAGGCCAGATCTCGTTCGCGAAGTAAACAGCGCCATCGACGTTGGGCGGGTACGCCATGCCTCCGACAAACGAAATAGTTCGCGGATCGTAAGGCTCGGAAACCGGATGATAGTAATCGAGGTCCACCCCGTTGCGCACCACCGTCACCGTTTCGCGGGGGCAGTTCAAGGCAGACGCATCTCGCTCTGAGATCACGGTTACCGCTTGCGCGTATGATGCAACGAAGGCCTCATGCTGGTGGGTCGCCCTCTTCCGCAGCCAGGCGCGCAGCCTGGATTCATCCGATCCAGTGTTCAAGGCCCACGCATCGCACAGGTCAGCCACTACTGGAATATCGCGTATAGCATAGCCATGCTGCACGGCTGACGGATATGCCGCCAGCACTACATCCGGCTTGAAAACCTCGATCTCGCGAGCTATCGCATCCAGATAGTTGGGATCGAGCAATCCATTTGCGTGGCGGGGAGAAATACCACTGGCAAGGCAATCGGCAAGCTTCGTCAAGATAGAGCGCTTAGGCCGAGTTACCTGTAAGATGGTGACGTTCTCAAAGACCTGTCCCGCGTGGTCGATATCATCCTGAGTCCAGTTCACAAAGGTCGCACCCACAATAAGACGAAGCGTGTGCTGCCTGGATAGCCCCTTCGTGAGGTAGTAGTATCGCAGATCACCCCAGACCTGCGCGCGGGGAACAAACTCGGACAGGTAAAGAATTCTCAAGCCAGAGGTCTCCTTCGAAAACAGAGGTCCGAGGTCGGAAGTCAGAAGTCCGACCGGCCCCATTCTCATCTATACTGATGAAGCCAGAGGCTTCATGCATGATTCCTGTGCTTTCATTCTCAAACGGGCCGGGAACTGCGGCACGCGCGCACCACGTAAGGTCGTTATAGGGAATAACAATCACGTGCGCCAAGCGCCGTGCAGTTGTGTTAGATTGATTATACCACAGAGTTGACGCTGTTCCTGGAAAATGCTATGATGCCGGTATTGTGCTGGGGGAAGCTCCCGAAGGCCAGCGATCACAATTTCTTTTTCTGGCAGGTTGCGGTCTTATGAGTGATCCTGATAGCTCTGTGAGTAGATCTTCCCACGCCGACACCAGTGATCCCACCGTTTCTGTGGCTGATTCCAAGAAGCACTTCGCTCGCAACTCCATTTCCAACCTGGTATTCTTCGTGTTCAACGCCTCCACGTCACTGATAATGGTGCCATACCTGATCCGATACCTGGGGATCGCCAATTACGGCATGGTAGCGCTCGCGAACTCATTCGTTATCTACATACAGACGTTGACTATCGCCGTCACGGGAGCAACTGCACGATTCGTTACCTTGCATGCGGCAAAACGAGACTACGAAGAAGCAAGACGCTATCTCAATACACAACTGATCGCCACAATCTGGCTGATAGCCCCACTGTTCCCGATATTGGGCCTGCTCTCATACTTTGTGACTCGCTTCCTGAAAATCCCGTCCGGCCAGGAGCACGCTACACAGATCCTCATTTTCTGCGTGTGTTCGAGCGCACTCGCAACAATGATCACAGCGAGCTTTCAGGTGGGCATTATTGTCAGGCAGCGCTTTGACCTCATCAACATTCTAGAGATTGGAAACCAGATAGCGCGCTATTCGACGTGGCTGCTGCTCTTCTCCATGCTCGTGCCATCGATCTGGCAGGTCGGGCTAGGGTACCTGGTTGGCACAACCCTAGTGCTCATAAGTGGATGGTTAGTATTCAACAAGCTCACTCCCACACTCCGACCCGCGCTCCATGGGTTCAGTTGGAACCGATTTGCGGAAGTCACCGGGATGGGTGGCTGGCTGGCGGTAGAGAAGGTAGGAGCGCTACTCTACCTTGGAGTTGACCTTCTCATCATCAACCTGATGCTCGGTCCAAGCAGCGTGGGCAAATATGCCACCATAATGGGATTCTCGATAATGCTCAAATCGCTGAGTGGGACGATGGCCAACCTCATAGCCCCCATCTCGATCGCTTTCTATGCCCAGAAAGACTGGGCGAAACTTATCTCGGGAATGGCTCAAGGCGTACGGTTCATGTCGCTGGGGATGGCGATAGTGCTCGGGATAGTATGCGGTCTTTCCATTCCGTTTCTGACCGTGTGGCTGGGACCTCAGTACGCATGGCTGCACCTGCTGCTCTGGATAATGCTCTCGCACCAGGTAGTCACCTCCGGTATCGAACCCCTGCTGGGAGTGAACTATGCCGCGAACAAGGTGGTTGTCCCGGGTGTTGCAGCGGTTGTGGGCGGGCTGTTCAAACTCGTGCTCGCGATCTGCCTGGTCAGATACGCGCGTATGGGTATCTACGGACCAGCCGTAGCAGGGGTAGCCGCATTCATCGCCAAGAATCTGATCTTCCAGCCCATATATGCGGGGCGGATTCTCAAGACTTCCAGTTGGCCGTTCTATAAGGCGATGCTGCCGGCAGTTGTGGTCTTCGCGGTGCTGGCGGCGTTAGTGAACAAGCTCGCGCAAGTGGTCAACCTCGCAACGCTGCCAAGACTGGGCGGTACGGGACTTGCACTGTTCGTTTTATCCACGCTCTTGGTCTATGCTTTGGCGTTAAACAGCAATGACAAGAGGTTCTTTCGCCAAGCTATGCCGTGGGGACGAAAAGCAAAGTAGTTTGGGCAGCCGCAATGGTCAGCGGCAAGTGTCGGCAGATCACCGGGTTCATCGCTGCTTCGAAGCAATCTGCCGCTTGATCTTGGCGACTTTATTCCTGACTCTCTTCGCGAAGTGCTCAGCCCTCATTTCCAGGCCTCTCTTTCGAGCTGCAACTGAGCGTGGAGGATCGACAAGCCGCTGGAAAGCCACATCGCTAAGCTCCGTAGTCCAGTTGGTCTCCGGAAGCCCCTCGCGATGCTTCTTGTTGCGCGCAACGAAGTTAGCCAGGTGATGATCGCCGCATCGCCATGAAAGCATATGCGAATAGCGGTTGATGCAGCAACAGTAGATGAGAGGACATGGGGCAGGCTTCTCCAATAGGTGAACAGTTTTGAATACGTTGCCTAGCAGGCCTCTGTCCTGGCAGCGCAGAACATCGCCGGTGTTTATGATCTCCGCATAGTTCACGCCCGCCGCACACCTCTGGCCAAGCGTCTCACACTTCATAGCGAACTCGGCATCGCGCTTTGTGCGCAGCGAAAACAAGAACCTAAGGTCTTCGGAACGATAGTCACGAGCCCGAGTCCAATCGTATGCAACGTCCAGAAAAACGCCCTCATCCGCGAACAAGCGGACCATGTCTTCGATCTTGACCCTATCAAACTCCTCCGGCACGACCACGACCTTCGCCATCTCCACAATTCCCGCCTTTTGCGCCACAACCAGGCGTCCGAGGAACTCATCAAGGGCAACCTGTGACGGATGGTATGTGCACATCAAGCGAATCTTCGGACTAGGCAGGTCGCGGGCAAGCTTATCGACGGTAGTGCCATTTGTGTTGACGCGAATGTAGTCAACGTTATCGGAGTCAACGAGAATGCGTAGGAATTCAAGAGCCGGTTTGTAGATCAATGGTTCCCCGCCCTGCAGCTCGAACTGTAAACGCCTATTCGGGAATGACCTGAGCAACGCTTCCATCCATTCCTCAGGCGAGTGGTCATTAAACCAATCGAGTCTGCCGTCGTATGCGTTGAGGTAGCAGTAAGGACAGCGATAGTTGCACCGCAGGGTCAGCGTACAGTAGAGCAAGAGATAATCAGGGGAATTACTATCGTTCATCGACTGCTCCAAGCATTACCACGGCGCGCGTCCGAGCACCTGCTAGTTGGGTTATACCACGATGGCTTGCTAATCCATCTCTTTGAATAGCGACGCGAATCTCTCGGCGTACTGAGACTCAATCGAGGCAAAGGCCAAATCCAGTGCCAGCGCCCACAGGCCCACCACTGCCTCTTCCGGGGGAAGCTCCAACATCTGGGCGAAGAAGTCCTTGATGATCGCCTCGTAAGAAGTACACGGCTCGTCGATGACTATGCGATTCGTGACTTTCTCCGCGAGGACTTCGGTCTCTATACGGTCGAGGAAGCCCCGGACGTTGGCGGGGGTGGCGTGTTTAAGGTTATCGCCAAACTCCCGCTTCACCAGCTTTCTGAACTCTTTCAGTTTCACGGGCGATCTAGCTCCCACCTCCGCCTGTTACTAATACTCTATCCGCTGCCCGCATTCCTGTCAATGGGCCGTATCCAGATGTTCCGATAACGCACCGGGCAGCCGTGGTCCTGCAGCATCAGCGGGCCGGCGGTCTTGGGATCGATGCCAAGACTGGCTCCAGTCGGAGCCGGTACTTCCACGTTATCGTGAATCAGCACGCCGTTCTGGAACACCGTCAGCCGCGCGCTCGATGTCTTGTTGCCCTGGGCGTCGAACTTGGGCGCGTGGAAAACGACATCGTAGGTCTGCCACAGATCGGGAGGCCGACACGCATTCACAAGCGGCACGGCTACGCCGTAGATTCCTCCGCAGTCGCCCCACGTGACCGCAAGGCCATACGAGTCAAGCACCTGGATTTCGTACAACCCTTGCAGATAGACACCGCTGTTCGCGCGGCCCTGGCCCGAGGCATTCGCCATCAGCGGCAGCCAGAACTCGACGTGAAGTTGAAAGTCCTTGAAGCTGCGCTTGGTCGCGATGTTGCCCGTGCCGTTCACTTCCATATAGCCCTTTTCGATCTTCCAGCCCGCGGGCTTGTCCGAACCGGCGGAGACCCACCCGGACAGGTCCTTGCCGTCAAAAAGCACAACCGCGTCCGTGGGTATTTGCTCGGTCCCCTTGAAAAGCGAGTCCGCCGCGACCATCCGCGCCGCGAACACCATCACCACTACTGCCACCAGCCAACCATACCTGCTCATTCCACTGCCTCCATAACCATTCATAGCCGCAGTTTAGCAGGCTGCCCCACAAGTGTCAACAGGGCATCTGTACCCCGATCCTCCACCTTCTGCGTCACAGGTGTTGGTGTAGCCGTCTGTGAGGCTCGTTTTGGCGAGGAAGCGGGCTTAGAACCACGCATTGGTGGTTTGAGGGCCGGTTCAGATTGTCGTCTC
>Ga0209226_10000857_pt1 | contig 15100 bp, 17 predicted proteins | sample BarGraNGADG00212_2_FD_184497 | JGI IMG/M metagenome (GOLD analysis project Ga0209226, IMG submission 184497) | Arctic peat soil microbial communities from Barrow, Alaska, USA - Barrow Graham LP Ref core NGADG0011-212 (SPAdes) (version 2) | ecosystem: Environmental > Terrestrial > Soil >...
GAAGCCGTCGTCGAGGAAGCTCCGGTTGTGGAGCCTGTCGTGGCCGAAGCCGTCGTCGAGGAAGCTCCGGTTGTGGAAGCCGTGGCCGAAGCAGTCGTCGAGGAAGCTCCCGCGAAGAAGGCTCCAGCGAAGGAAGCTCCCGCGAAGAAGGCTCCGGTGAAGAAGGCTGCCGTGAAGAAAGCTCCCGCGAAGAAAGCTGACTAGTAGTCGGGATGCTTCGGGGCAAAAAGCCTCCCGAAGCATCCGAAGCATACAAGCGTCTCGCGTGATGGGGTAGGTTGATTTGAAGAAGCTGATCGAAATCCTGGTAAAGGCCCTGGTGGATGATCCGGATGCGGTGAAGGTCAAGGAGATCGACGAAGGCGACTCCATGACCTACGAAGTGACGGTGGCTGAGGACGATCTCGGTAAGGTGATCGGCAAGCAGGGCCGGGTGGCGAACGCACTGAGGACGGTAGCGAAGGCGGCGGCGATCAAGGATCGGAAGAACGTCTTCGTGAAGATACTGCCGTAACGGTCTATGCCACGAAGCCAGCGAGACATTGTCATAGGGAAGATAGTCGCGCCACTGGGGACGCGTGGAGAGGTGAAGGCGCTTGTCCTCACCGAGTTCCCCGAGCGGTTCGAGGCCGGAAACGAGCTGGCGCTGAGGCTGCCGAAAGGCGAGCCGAGACGGGTCAAGATCGAGAGCGAGCGGCATCATAAGGACGGTCTGGCGCTGAAGCTGGAGGCAGTCGATACTCGCGAGGGTGCCGAGTCGCTTCGCGGCGCTGAGTTCACTATCGACGTGGACGAGCTTCACGAGCTTCCGAGCGGTAAGTTCTATGTGTTCGACATTATCGGCCTGCGGGTGGTGACGGACGACGGCCGGGAGTGCGGCGAGGTAACGGAAGTCGTGCAAAGCGGCGCGAACGATGTATACGTCACGAGCACCGGGCTCTGCATTCCGGCGTTGAAGACCGTGGTTGCGAAGATCGACATCGGGGAGGGCGTGATGGTGATTCGTCCGGTCCCGGGGTTGTTGGCGGAAGACTAGGATGCGGTTCGAGATACTGACCACGTTTCCGGGGATGATCGAGGCCGTGGCCGGGGAGAGCATTCTAGGCAAGGCCCGGCAGAAGGGGCTGATCGACGTGGAGGCCGTGAACCTGCGCGACTTCACGTCGGACAAGCATCGGACCACCGATGATTCGCCTTTCGGCGGCGGGCCGGGAATGGTAATGAAGCCGGAGCCCGTATTCGATGCGGTGGAAGCGCTGATTTCCCGCAGGCCGGGCAGGGCCAGGATATTGCTGATGACTCCGCAGGGGCGGCGATTCGATCAGTCGATGGCCGAGCAACTGGCCCGCGAGAGTCACGTGATAATGATCTGCGGGCGCTACGAAGGTGTTGACGAGCGCATCCGGGAGCATCTGGTAGCCGACGAGGTGTCGATCGGCGACTACGTGCTGACGGGGGGAGAACTGGCGGCGCTGGTCGTGCTGGACGCGGTGGCAAGGCTGCTGCCGGGGGTATTGGGAGACGAGAGCTCACCCGAAAGCGAGTCGTTTTCGAGCGGGCTTTTGGAGTATCCGCAGTATACGCGTCCCGCGGAGTTTCGGGGATATAATGTGCCCGAGGTCTTGGTTTCGGGCAATCACGAGCAGATACGAAAATGGAGGCGCGCGCAATCGCTGGAACGGACGCTTCACAGGCGTCCCGATCTGCTTGAAAGCGCGCCGCTTACGGAGGAAGATCGCCGCATATTGGGGCGCATCAAGAACAGCGATTAACACCTGTGCGTAGTGTCCGATCTCTGTCTCGGACAGGCCGGGACGGAGACCGGCCACTACAGGATTTGGAGGATCAAAGTGCAACTAATCGAACAGATAGAATTTGAGCAGCTAAGGACCGACACTCCAAAGTTCGGCCCCGGCGACATGGTGAAAGTCCACACCCGTGTCATCGAGGGCGGCAAGGAGCGGATTCAGGTGTTCGAGGGAAACATCATCGGCAAGAAAGAGGGCGGGGTGCGCTCGGCGTTCACCGTGCGCAAGCTCTCTCACGGCGTCGGGGTCGAGCGCACGTTCATGCTGCATTCGCCGCGAATAGCCAAGATCGAGATCGTCCGCCGTGGCGCGGTGCGCAGAGCGAAGCTCTACTACCTGCGTTCCAAGATCGGTAAGGCCGCGAGGATCAAGGAGCGGAAAACCGCCAGATGAACCTTAACGCAATGATGGAACGGCTCGCGAACCTGGAATGGTGGAAAGTCCTGATCATCGTGGCCGTTCTGCTCGGGCTGCGCTATGTGCTGCTCAAGCAGAAGAGCCAGGTCGCGAAGTCGGCGGGGGAGACCGCTGAGTCGCTGGCGGTGGCGATGGCGCTGGTGTTCTTTATCATCAGGCCGTTTATCGTCCAGGCGTTCTTTATCCCGTCCGCGTCGATGCACCCTGGACTGCTGGAGAACGACCACATTCTGGTGAGCAAGTTCATCTACCGGTTTAAGGAACCGAAGCTTGGCGATGTGGTAGTGTTCAAGTCACCGCCGGAGGCGCTCAAGGACGAGAGTGATTTCATCAAGCGCGTGATCGGGGTCGCCGGAGACACTGTCAGGATCACGGCCGGCTATGTGATTGTGGGGACTACTCAGTACAACCACCAGGACCTCCGCTCTCTTCTGGGCGAGCCGGGCGTTGATTCCAGAGTCAAGCTTACCGACGGCAAGGTTCGGGTGGATGGCGCAGAGGTGACTTTCGCGGAAATAGCCGCCGCCGCGGGTGAGCCGAAGGCCAAGGTGAAGGTCGTGCCCGGCAAGGTCTACATCAACGGCAAGCCGCTGGTCGAGCCCTATACCGCCGAGGATACGGACTTGATCTACCCGGGTCTGCCGAACGAATACGTCGAGCCGGGCTGGATCGTCCTGAACAAGAAGCACGAGCAGATCGTCAAGATTCCCAAGGGCAGGCTGCTCGTGATGGGCGATAACCGCAACGATTCGGCCGATGCCCGTTTCTGGGGGCTGCTGGATCGCAAACGCATGTTGGGCAAGGCGATGTTCATCTTCTGGCCGCTGAATCGGATAAGAATAGTGCGGTAGATTTGAGATTTCAGATTTGCGATTTCAGATTGATCCGTGGGCGTATGAGAAGCAGGCCTGGGCGGATGGGTATGCCCGTGTAGCCGGGCTGGATGAGGCCGGGCGCGGGCCGCTGGCCGGGCCGGTGGTTGCGGCGGCGGTAGTGCTGCCCGAAGGGTTTGATGCCAAGGGCGTCGGCGACTCCAAGGCGATGACGCCCAAAGCGCGGGAAAGAGCGTATGAGCGGATTATCCTCGAAGCCGTAAGCTTTGGGGTCGGGATTGTCGGCCCGGAGATCATAGACGAGATCAACATATTGCGTGCAACGCACGTTGCCATGAGAGCGGCGCTCGATCAACTCGGCGCCGCTTTTGACTTCATCCTGGTGGACGGCAGGCCCGTGCCCGAGCTGCCGGCGGGGTCGCTGGCCATCGTGAAAGGGGACTCGCTGAGCGTGTCGATAGGCGCTGCGTCGATTGTCGCCAAGGTCACGAGGGATCGGCTGATGCTGGAGGTCGATAGGCAGTATCCGCGGTATGGGTTTGCCTCGCACAAAGGCTATGGATCGCCCGAGCACCTTGCGGCGCTTGAAAAGCATGGCCCCTGCCCGTGTCACAGGAAGTCGTTCGCGCCGGTTGCGGAAAGGATAGCCAATTGCCGTCTCCCAGGGCTAGGATAGGCCGGAGCGCGGAGATTGTGGCCGCGGCTGAGCTTGGCAAGCGCGGCTACAGGATAGTGGCGTCCAACTATCGGCGCCGCTGCGGCGAGATCGACCTGGTCGCGCGGGAAGCTGATTGCCTGGTGTTCGTGGAAGTGCGGTGCAAGCGGACGAGCGAATACGGCTCCCCTGCGGAATCCATAACAGCGGCTAAGATGCGGAAACTGATCACAACCGCCCAGCACTATCTGCAAGAGCACGGCCTGGCGGATGTTGCGTGCCGGTTCGATGTGGTGGAAGTCGTTTCGGTCGATGGCAAACTGGTCGTTAAAGATGTGCTTCGGGACGCGTTTACGGCGTGACCGAAACGACCTTAGGGTTGTGCGGAGAATAAGGCCTCGAATCGTATCATGTGAAAGCTGCAATCTGCCTGTGGAACAATCCTTCATGCCCGAGCTACCCGTCGGCCCGCCGATCTTGGATTCGTGAGACGCGTTGGGTGTCGGGTGAACGGAGCGAACCCGGTATAAATACCGGTTTTCGGGGGCGATGCCGGATACAGTGTAAAACTTGACACGGTGTACGGAACAAGCTTGATGGAGGCCGAAAGGCCCGCCCCGAAATCCGAATAGAAGCCGGCTTTCGTAGAACTACACGCTTCGAAAAACCTTGGAGGAGGTAGACACAAAACATGAGCAGATTCAGATTGAAGAGCAGACGCGGGTTCACGCTGATCGAAATCATGATCGTGGTCTTGATCATAGCAGTGTTGCTCGCCATCGCGATCCCGAACTTCATGAAGGCTCGCGACACCGCCCGGGCTAAGGCTTGCATGGCCAACCTGAGGCAGATCGACACCGGCAAGCAGCAGTTGGCGATGGACAACAAGCTGGCGAAGGACGACCCTTGTGCGATGACTGACCTAGTCGGTCCCACTCTCTACATCAAGGTCGAGCCGACGTGTCCCTCATCGGGCACTTACACGCCGGGCGTTATTGACACCGATCCGATATGCTCGCTCGGCACCTCGGTGACCCCGCCCCATGTGCTTGTTCTGTAATCACTACCGATGCTTGATCTGAGCCCGGTGCGTTTGGCGCGCCGGGCTTTTTTTGTGTACGGGGCGACGAGCCCCTTAAGACTACCGCTTTGTGCGGGCCAATTCACGAATGTGTATAAATGTGCGCGCAGAGTGTGGAACAACCTAAGTAAAGGCCCAGCCCTCGGAAGCTGACCGCAAAGGCCGATTCACGCGCTTCAATAACCTTGGAGAAGGTAGACACAACACGTGAGCAGATTCAGATTGAAGAGCAGACGCGGGTTCACGCTGATCGAAATCATGATCGTGGTCTTGATCATAGCAGTGTTGCTCGCCATCGCAATCCCGAACTTCATGAAGGCTCGCGACACTTCCCGGGCTAAGGCCTGTGTGGCGAACCTGAGGCAGATCGACACGGCGAAGGTACAGTGGGCAATGGACAACAAGAAGGTTGGGGGAGATACGCCGGAAGGCACTGACCTCTATCCGACCTATATCAAGCCGGAGCCTACATGTCCATCCGGCGCAATAGCCTATTCGGTAAATGCAGTGGATACGGACCCGACCTGCGGGAACGGGATCGCGACCCACACGCTTACACCGGTGCCTTAGTCACTGCCGATGCTTGTTTTTGGCCCGGTGCGCTTGGCGCGCCGGGCTTTTCTTTATGTACGGGGTTGTAGGGGCGAAGCATTTGCACACAGGCTGCTGTAAGTCATCAGACCGATATGCAAATGCTTCGCCCCTACGGTTGTTGACAGGGCGTATCCAGCGTTGTAACATGAGGCCGTTAGTGCGCCATGGCACAAATGACCTTGCCGTGGCAAGGGGGCAGGTTTTGAGCTATAAGATATTGCTTATCGAGGACGAGGCCCCCATAGCCGACTCGGTGGCGTATTCTCTGACAAGTGAGGGCTTCGAAGTAGAGATCGCGGCAGATGGGCTGGCTGGCCTTTCCGTGCTGCGCTCGTTCATGCCCGATCTGGTCATCCTTGACCTCATGCTGCCCAAGCTTAACGGCCTTGATTTCTGCCGCATCGTCCGCAAGGAATCCAGCATACCGATCATTATGCTCACGGCGAAGACCGAGGAGATCGACCGCGTCGTGGGTCTGGAGCTGGGGGCGGACGACTACGTTGCCAAGCCATTCAGCGTGCGAGAGCTGATAGCTCGCGTGCGGGCCGTTTTGAGGCGGACCGAGACTGCTCGCGGGGAGGATGACCACACAAGACTCCAGGCCGGGAGCATCAGCGTGGATCTTGTGCGCAGGCGAGTCACGGTGAATGGACAGAGTGTTCACCTCCCCTTGAAGCAGTTCGAGCTTCTCAGGGCGCTTATGGCGAACAAGGACAGAGTCGTGACGCGTGAAGAGCTGTTCAGGGTGGTATGGGATGCCGATACCGCCTATGATACCGGCACGCTTGACGTGCATATCCGTTGGCTGCGGGAGAAGCTGGAAGACGACCCCAGCCATCCGCAGCGAATCCGTACCGTGAGAGGCGTCGGGTACAAGATGGTCTCGGAAGGCGAGGGTTAGCTTGCCAATGAGGTCGGCGGCGATGCCGTGGGTCATACCGGGGCTGGTGGGAGCGCTTGGGGTGGCATTTGGCGCAACGAGCGCGCTGTGGATCAAGATGCGCTCCGAACGCGCCTGGCGGTCCGCGCTTGCGCGCGATGGCATGGGCGATGATGTCCTGGCCGCGATCGAGGCGCTCGACGGCTCGGTGGTGTCGCTGCGCAGAGAGAAGCAACGAGCGGAGATGGTGCTCTCCGAGATCGCCGACGGCATAATCGGCGTGGATGGCGATGGGAAGATCACCCTGTTCAACCGCGCGGCGGAAACTCTGCTGGGCGCCAAGGCTTCCAAAGCGCTTGGCAGCAGAGTTGAATCCATAGACATCCATCCGGAGCTTGCCCGCCTGGCATCGGACTGCGTTGTCGCCGGACAGGCAATGAACTCGGAGATTCGGCTGCCGGGGCTGCCGGAGCGCGTGATAGGTATTCGTGCGGCGCCGTTCTCCGAAACAGGACAAGGCGAAAGCGCTCTGCTGCTGCTTCACGATCTCAGTGAGATCAGGCGCCACGAGAAGATGCAGAAGGAGTTCGTCTCCAACGCAAGCCACGAACTCCGGACCCCGATCACTGCCATCCGGACGACGGCCGAGGCCCTGCTGGCGGGAGCAAAGAACGATGATAAGTTGGTGGACAGGTTCCTGAACACGATTGTGTCCGAAAGCGACAGGCTCTCGGCTCTCATATACGATCTGATGGAAATCGCAAAGGGTGAGTCGGGCATAACTCGGACGAAGATGGGCGCGGTCAGCGTCGCCGAAGCCGTCCGGCGGGCGTTTGTCTCGATCCAGCCTTTGGCGGATCAGAATGAGGTGGAGGTCGGGTTCGCGGTGGATGAAGAGCTGGCCGCGTATGCGGACGAGATCCAGTTGGTACAGTTGGTCCACAACTTGATTGACAACGCGGTCAAGTATACGCCGTCCGGCGGTAGGGTTGACGTGATTGGCGAGCGGTCCGGGGATGGAGTGTCGATCTCGGTGCGGGATACGGGGATAGGGATTCCCCACGGCGAAGTGGAGAGGATCTTCGAAAGGTTCTATCGGGTCGATAGAGCGCGCTCTCGCAGGCTCGGGGGAACCGGGCTGGGCCTGGCGATAGTTAAGGATATTGTCGAAATGCACGGCGGCAGGATTTCGGTTGAAACAGAGCTTGGCAGAGGAAGCGTGTTCACGGTTATGCTGCCGGCTGGGAGCCAGTGATTATGGAAATGCAGAGATCAGCTTGCGGGATATACGAGTGCACTGGGTGCCAGCACCGGACCGATGGCGAGTGTCGGGGCTGCGTGGAAGAGAATCTCCGGCTAAGAGACGCCTGCGAGCAAGTTTGCACGGTGTTCGAATGCGTGGAGTCGCGCGGAATCGCGTCATGCGCCCAGTGCGAGGAAGCTGCGTGCGTCTTGAAACGGAATATCGAATCGATATGCCCGGTGAGGAGCCGGTTGGAGAACATGCGCTGGTGGGCCGGACGGATGGCGCGGGCTCTGGAGTCGAGAAAGGGTGCGGGCGGCGAGGCGGACACGAGCCAGAAGGTGTCGCCTCGGGTGGTAAGCAGGCTTCGATGGTATCTGAATGTGCTGGATGCGCTCGTGGAAGAGGGTGCAACGTCTGTGTCTTCGTGGCAGCTCGCGGAGAGGGTCGGGGTGAACGCCGCCCTTATACGCAAGGATCTGTCTCGGTTTGGCGACTTCGGCACGCCCAGCTTCGGCTATAGGATCGACTCGCTTACGCAGCAGATTCGCGGCATTCTGCACTTGGACGAGCCCAAAGGCGTTGTCTGGATAGGCGCGGCCTGTTTCCGGCTGCACTTCCGCTCGATCGGCCGTTTGGGTAAACACGCCTGCGGGGTTGTTGGGGTGTTCGATGTTGACCCAGAGCAGATAGGCACGCGGGTGGGGGACTACGAGGTGCTTGGGATCGAGAGCCTGTCCGAGGTGATCTCTCGTTCGCGCGTCCACACCGCCGTGATTGCGACGGCCGGCCCGGAGGCACGAGCCGCGGCCGAGGCGCTGGTGGGGCTGGGGGTCGAGGCGATCCTCAACGTGAGCGGGGAACTGCTGGTGCTGCCGGGAGCGGTTCATGTGTCCAACTTCGATATCGTCGGCGAGTTGCTGGAATTGAGTTACTATTGCGGACCGCGAGGCGTTGCTAAGAAGCCCGATTGTGGATAGAATGGTTGCGGCATATAATTCCAGGCAAGCGAAAGGCGTGGCGGACAATGGATTCCATTGGTGAGATTCTGAGGCAGGAGCGGGAGAAGCGTGGGCTGTCCTTGCAGGAGATCCACGATGCGACCAAGATCACCGTCCAGAGCATCGCGGATCTTGAGGAAGACAAGTTCGAGGGCTTTGCCAACAAGGTATATGCGCGCGCGTTTCTGCGCGACTACGCGAACTTTCTGAACCTGAACAGCGCCGCGCTCCTTACCGCGTATGAGGAGAAGTGGAGTCCCGGCGTCGATCGTGAGCCTGCTCCGGTCAAGAAGGGCGGGTTGGGCCGGCGAGTGTTCGGATACGCGCTTGTCGTGGTGATCATTGCCGGCGCGCTCGGCGCGGTCGGATACTACGGCTGGCTCACGGTCTACAAGCAGCGGGGGGCTGTAGGCGATCTCGCGGTGGTGGCGAACCACACACAACGCCCGGATGTCGCGACGATTCCCAAGGCCCAACCCATCACTCCACCGAAGCCGGAGGCTGCCCCGGAAACAAACGTTGCGTCAAAACCGCCGCCGCCGGCTGCATTCCAGAAGGCTGTGTTAGAGGTGTCGGCGCTACTGCCTGTGTGGATACGGGTCGAAACCGATGGCAGGCAGGCGTTCATGGGCATACTTGCCAAGGGGCAGACACAGACTTATGAGGGCCGGAAGAGCGTGTTCATCCGCGCGGGCATGGCCGGAGCGGTGCAGATCAAGTTCAACGGGCAGACGCAGCCGCCGCTGGGTAGTCTCAAGACGCCGGGGCAGAAGAGCTTTACCCTCCCGGCGACTCCCGCCGCCGCTGCTGAGCCCGCGCAGGGCCCGAGCGCGGGTCCCACGCCTGCAACACCGCCGCGCTAGGCTGGCTCTCGCCCTCCAGGCAGGGATACCTGGAGGGATGAAGCCCTCTGACTTCCGACCTCTGATTTCTGACTTCATTATTATGAAGGAATCCTGCTTGCTGCCCACGAATAACCTCAACTGTAAGCCGGGCTGGCTTGCTTACGGCTCGGCGAATCCACTGGCGGGAGACAGGGAGCGAGGAAACTAGGATACTCGTTCAGAGGCTTTCGCCGGAGTAATTCGTGAAAGGAACAGAAGTATAATGAGGAAGTTTGCTGTCTTGCTCGTAGTGGCGGCTATGCTGCTCGTTGGCGCAAACGCGCTGTATGCCGCAACTTCTATCTACGGCATCAGCGGCCTGATCGAGACGCCGGATGATTCGATTGTGGGAGCGAAGAGCGTGACGCTTATGGCGAACCGCATCTTTGGTCTCAGAACTCACGGAGACGCGGAAGGTGTCGATGTGACGACGTTCGGCGGGGCTGTCGGGATCATTCCGAGCCTGGAAATCAGCGCCGTTGGCATTGATGTAGACGTGCCGGGCATGAACACCGAAGCGCTGGTCAACGCCAAGTATCGGGTTCTTGCCGAGTCCGTGAACCGACCGTCAGTGACGATCGGTGTGGTTGATATCGCCAGGAGGCTCGATCACATGACCGATGGTGAGATCGATGGCATGAGCTCGTTCATAGTGGTTGGTAAGAACATCTCGAACGTGGCCGAAGACGTCAGCGGTGAAGTGTCGAAGCCGATCAAGGGCACAATCGGCGTGGGAACGGGCCTTTACAAGGGCGTGTTCGCCGGTCTGGATATGTCTCTTGCTCCCAAGTTCAGCGTAGCTGTCGAGTTTCTGAGCAAGGGAATCCGCAACGAGAGTACGTTCAACGGCATAGTACGATTCCAGCCGATCGAGGCGCTGACCATCGACGCGGGCATGATCGGGTTCAAGGATTTCTTTGCGGGGGCGAGCTTCAACTTGTCCACGTTCTAAGTCCAGCTTGTTGAGGCGCTGTTTCTCGCGATGAGGGAGTGCGCCCAGGTTGGGCGATTGGGTATCAAAGTGAAGCGGGCTGGGAGCAAGACCGGCCCGCTTCGTTTTTGAGTACAACTTTTCCCGGCTAGAGTATTGCATGTCCTATGTGGATTGTGGTATAGTAACGTTCGGCGTGGAGGTCTGGGTTGTCGGCGCGCAGTTTTTTGGCTGGCGTACTTGACAAGCTCGGATATGGTTCGCTATAATCAGTAGGTTCGAGCGCCTGGAGTGGCTCGACGATGGCCGACACATTAGGAGGCGATTAGCACACCTTTTCTCGTAGCGTGAGTGCGGGGACAACCAAAGCATTATGCAGGTGGACTAATGGCCCCTCGAATGTGTCGCGAGGGGCTTTTTTGACGCCCAGTTTGCGATGAGGAGTATAAGCTTGCCGACAATCAGCCAACTTGTCAGAAAGGGTCGCCAGAGGATCAAGAAGAAGACCTCGGCCCCGGCCCTACGCAGCAACCCGCAGAAGAGGGGCGTTTGCCTGGTTGTGCGAACGGAAACGCCGAAAAAGCCGAACTCAGCGCTACGCAAAGTGGCGAGAGTGAGGCTTACCAATGGTATGGAAGTCACGACCTACATACCTGGGATCGGCCACAATCTTCAGGAGCACTCGGTTGTGCTTATAAGAGGCGGCAGGGTCAAGGACCTTCCGGGTGTGCGCTATCATGTGATTCGTGGCGCTCTGGACTCGGCAGGCGCCGCCAACCGCAAGCAGGGCAGATCGAAATACGGAGCCAAGAGGCCAAAATAGCGTTTGAAGGTTGGAATGTTTGAAGGTTTGAATGTTGGGAGGATCGATCCGTTGGCCCAACCTTACAACCTTGTAACCTTCCAACGTTCTAACCTTCTAACTTTGTTCGGAGGAATGTATGCCTAGAAAAGGGCCAGCAAAAAAGCGCGAGATTTTTCCTGATCCGGTCTATGGAAACAGGATGCTTCAGAGGCTGATTAACCGAGTACTCACGGACGGCAAGAAGAGCATTGCGGAGAAGATCGTTTACGGCGCTCTGGAGATGCTCGAAGAGAAGACCAAGCGCAGCGGCGTGGAAGTGTTTGAGGAGGCTCTGAAGAACGTGATGCCCTCGGTCGAGGTAAAGCCGAGGCGCGTGGGTGGAGCCACCTACCAGATTCCCGTGGAAGTGCGCTCGGAACGGCGGGTTTCGCTTGCAATGCGCTGGATCGTTACGAACTCCCGGAAACGCTCGGGGCATACGATGCAAGAGCGGCTGGCCGGCGAGCTGTTGGACGCGGCGAACAACACGGGCTTGTCGGTGAAGAAGCGCGAGGACGGCTACAAGATGGCGGAAGCCAACAAGGCGTTCGCGCACTACCGATGGTAATACTCAATATTCAATAATCAATATTCAATATCCCAGAAGGGGGGCGGAAGATAGAAGGCGAGAAGATGATTCGCACGTAAGGGGACGGAACCGCACAGGTTTGCAGCCCTTGGATCGTGCTCGCTTTCTGCTTTCCCTGGTTGTAGTTGAACAAGGTTCTTACAATGTCACGCGACTATCCGTTGGAAAAGATACGGAATATCGGGATTGCCGCGCATATCGACGCTGGTAAGACTACGGTCACCGAGCGGATTCTCTACTACTCGGGCCGTATTCACCAGATGGGCGAGGTGCATGAAGGCTCAACTACCATGGATTGGATGGAGCAGGAGCAGGAGCGGGGCATTACGATAACGTCCGCGTCGACTACAGCTATCTGGAACGAATGTCGTATAAATATCATCGATACCCCCGGCCACGTTGACTTCACAATGGAAGTAGAGCGCAGCCTGCGCGTTCTGGACGGCGTCATTGCGGTTTTCTGTGCAGTGGGAGCTGTTCAGCCTCAGTCCGAAACGGTCTGGCGACAGGCCAACAGATACAAAGTCCCCCGAATCGCGTTCGTGAACAAGATGGACCGCGTCGGCGCCGATTTCCACAACGTGGTCGTGCAGATGCGCGAGAAGCTTGGCGCAAACGCGGTACCGATCCAGCTTCCGCTTGGCGTTGAGTCCGATCACATCGGTGTCATTGATATAGTCAGGCTCAAGGCGATTCGATACCTCGACGAGTTGGGAGACGAGTTCGAGGAGATCGACATTCCCGCCGATCTCCGCCGAGCCGCTCTCGAAGCCCGCGAAGAGCTGATCGTTAAGGTCGCCGATGTGGACGAGCACCTGATGGAGAAATACATCGAAGGCCAGAAGATCACCCCCGAGGAGATCAAGGCCGGCATCCGCAAGGGTGTTGTGACGAGCAAACTGGTGCCGGTGCTCTGTGGGTCCGCTTTTAAGAACAGGGGCATACAGCCGCTCGTGGACGCGGTCGTGGACTATCTGCCCAGCCCGCTGGACGTCAAACCGGTCGAGGGAGTTCGAGTCAAGGACGAAGAGATCGTCACCCGTGAGGCCTCCGATAACGAACCTTTCTCCGCGCTTGCGTTTAAGATCATGACCGACTCGTATGTCGGCAAGCTCACATTCTTCCGCGTCTACAGCGGCACGCTCGAGAGGGGCTCCAATATCTACAACGCGAACAAGGGCAAGCGCGAGCGCCTGAATCGCATTCTGCGGATGCACGCGAACCGCCGCGAGGAAGTGGACAAAGTCTTCGCGGGCGACATCGTCGCGGGAGTGGGGCTGGACAATACCAGCACCGGCGACACGCTCTGTCCCGAAAACGAGAAGATTCTACTCGAGAACATTCATTTCCCCGAGCCCGTCATCGCCGTCGCCATAGAGCCCAAGACCAAGGCCGACCAGGACAAGATGGGCACGGCCCTTGGGAAGCTGGCGAACGAAGATCCCACTTTCAGGATGCACACCGACGAGGAGACAGGGCAGACGATCATCTCGGGGATGGGCGAGTTGCACCTGGAGATCATCCTCGATAGACTTTACCGCGAGTTCAAGGTCGAAGCGAACCACGGGAAGCCGCAGGTCGCCTACAAAGAGGCTATTACCGTTCACTCGTCCGCCGAGGGTCGCTACGTGAAGCAGACCGGCGGGCACGGGCAGTATGGGCACGTCAAAATCGAGATGGATCCGGCTGAGTCCGGGTCAGGGTTCGAGTTTGTCAGCAAAGTCGTCGGCGGAGAGGTTCCGAAGGAGTATATCCCGGCGATCAAAGCGGGCGCGGCAGAGGCGTTGGCGTCGGGCGTGCTGGCCGGGTTCCCGGTGGTGGATGTGCGCGTGACGCTCAAAGGCGGATCGTATCACGAAGTGGATTCCTCGGAGGGTGCGTTCAAGATGGCGGGTTCCATGGCCGTCAGGGAAGCAGTCGAGAGAGGGAAGCCAACTCTCAAGGAACCGATCATGCGCGTTGAAGTCGCGGTCCCCGAGGACTTCATCGGCGATGTTATCTCTGACCTGCACGGTCGGAGGGGCAATATAGAGCACATGGAGATGGGTCCCGGCGGCATCCAGGAGATCCTGGCGAAGGTTCCGCTGGCTGAAATGTTCGGTTATGCAACGGCCCTGAGGTCGATGAGCCAGGGCAGAGGATCGTATTCAATGGAGCCTTCTCATTATGAAGGGGTTCCCGACCAGCTTGCCGAGCAACTGGTGTTGAAAATGACAGGCCGGCCGCTTGTCAGACGATAGACTTTACACTTTGAACTTTAGACTTTGGACTATTCCTCTGGGAGGGTAAAGGTATGGCTAAGCAGCGTTTTGAGAGGACGAAGCCGCACGTAAACATCGGCACTATTGGTCATGTGGACCACGGCAAGACGACGTTGACGGCTGCTATCACGGCGGCGTTGGCGACGAAGGGCCTGGCGAAGTATACGCCCTATGACCAGATCGACTGTGCTCCCGAGGAGCGGGAGCGCGGGGTTACGATCAACATTTTCCATGCTGAGTATGAGACCGAGAAGCGTCACTATGCTCATGTGGACTGTCCTGGTCATGCGGACTACATCAAGAACATGATCACGGGCGCTGCGCAGATGGACGGGGCTGTGCTGGTGGTAAGCGCGGCTGACGGTCCCATGCCTCAGACTCGGGAGCACATTCTGCTGGCGAGGCAGGTAAACGTGCCTTATATCATTGTTTACCTGAACAAGGCAGACATGGTGGACGATCCGGAGCTGTTGGAGTTGGTGGAGCTTGAGGTGCGTGAACTTTGCACGAAGTATGGTTTCCCCGGCGACGATCTGCCTGTGATTACGGGTTCTTCGCTGAAGGCTTTGGCGGCTTTGGATGCGGGGAATGCTGACGACGAGAGCGTGAAGTCGATATGGGACTTGCTCGAGGCGATCGACTCTTATATTCCGACTCCTGACCGCGACGTTGACAAGCCCTTCCTGATGCCGGTCGAGGACGTATTCACGATCACCGGTCGGGGGACTGTTGCGACGGGTAGGGTGGAGCGCGGGACTCTGAAGCTGAGCACCGAAGTTGAGATCGTCGGTATCAAGGACACTCGCAAGACGGTTTGCACCGGTATCGAGATGTTCCGCAAGATGATGGACGAGTGTCTGGCCGGCGACAACGTTGGTCTGTTGCTGCGCGGTGTTGACCGCAAGGACATCGAGCGTGGCCAGGTTATTGTTAAGCCTGGTTCGGTGAAGCCTCACACGAAGTTCAAGGCCGAGATCTACGTATTGACGAAGGAAGAGGGCGGCAGGCACACTCCGTTCTTCAAGGGTTACCGGCCTCAGTTCTACTTCCGGACGACTGACGTGACTGGTTCGATGGAA